>Ga0307372_10000526_pt1 | contig 68792 bp, 74 predicted proteins | sample OX1MG_FD_202533 | JGI IMG/M metagenome (GOLD analysis project Ga0307372, IMG submission 202533) | Soil microbial communities from Risofladan, Vaasa, Finland - OX-1 | ecosystem: Environmental > Terrestrial > Soil > Coastal area > Acid sulfate soil | place: Finland: Risofladan, Vaasa | collected... | reverse complement strand
CTGCCTCCAACTGGTTCAGCACCAGCACCCGCCTTTGCTCAGCTGAGTTCAAAACGATCTTGTCCTTCATAGCCGGACAGAATCGCTGAGCTGTTAGGACCGGTCAGAATCGCTGAGCTACAACACCAGTTCGCCTGGGCCTTGACTTTGATGTGCGTGCTGGTGACGCTGACTGGTCTCGAGGCGGCAGATCGGAGCCGCGCGATGTTCGGGCTGGCGGTGGTGGCCGCTGTGGTCGCCTCCTACTCCTCCGTGCAAGGGCTCCTGATCTGGCCGGTGGGCCTCGCCTACTGCCTCCTCAGAGGCCTGCCCCGCGTCCGGCTCTGGAGTTGGGTGCTCTGTGGAGTCGCGACCGGCTTGGTCTACTTCTGGCACTTGGGCCCGGTGTTTCCACCCACTCAGCGGACCTACCCGCTGACCCACCCGGTGCTCGGACTGCGATTTCTGCTCCTGCTTCTCGGCGACCTGTCGCCGGCCCACGATCTGGTTGCCGGAGCTGGGGTTCTGGCGGCCAGCGCTCTGGTCGGCTGGATCGCCTATCGCCGAAGGGTCGCGCTGGCGGCACTGCGGCTGCCCCTGGCGCTTTGGCTCTTCGGCCTGCTGTTCGATCTGCTGGTCACTTCCGGGCGGACCGAGCTCGGACTGGCCGACGCGAGCTCGTCTCGCTACAGCACCTTCAACGTGCTGGTGGTCATTGGTCTCTACCTGGCCGCGGTCGCGGTAGTCAACCATCCGGACGGGTCGCCGGAGATCCCCGCCCGATCAGCTCACCAACGCCTGGCGGCCGGCGTCTGCGCCGTCTTGGTGGTACTGGTCGTATTCCAGCTGGCCTGGTCGCTCCCCTACGGTTTCAATACCGGGGCCGCCTACAAGCTCGAACGGCAGGCGGGAGCCCAGGCCCTGCGCGAGTACCGCCAGGAGTCGGACGGGCTGCTGGCTAAGGAGCTTTTCCGAGGGGGTGGCACGTACGTCAAGTCCTGGGCCCCGATCTTGGCCGCGCGCCGGTGGTCGGTCTTTTCTTGACCGACGCACCGGGCGACCGGGATCACGCGGAGGGCGGCGATCCAGCCCGGGTCCGACCGTGGACTGCCCCAACCGGTTAGCCGACGGAAGGTACTTTCGCGGGTTGGCCCGGCAGGATCACCTTCGGGTCGCCTCAGTCACCCCGGCCGATCCCGTCGTTTTGGGGGATCGGCGGCTCGTCGTCTTGACGGTGACTGGCAATACAGCGGCACGAACAGGCGGCGGAACTGCCGAGCGCTGCAAGCTCTCACGGTGGTTGGTTCTCGAATTGTCGACCGTTTCGGGTTCGATGAACGGGCAGAGGCGGTGGCACGCGCTACTGGCGCGGCCGCTCCGGGAATCAGGAGCCTTCATAGAGATGCGAGTCACCTTAAGGTCGTCTCGTGGATGATCGGATCGAAGTTCGACTGCCGCAATTGGCCGACGCCGCTGGCTTTGATGACGACGCCTCCCAAGTGGTCGGACTCGACGGAGGGTCGCTTCCCCTCAGCCCAGGTGCCAGCTTCCCGGCCTTTGAGGCCTTGGTCGCTGACTGGCTCAGGGAGCCGAGCTTCCACGGTCCGGCGTCGGCAATCGTGGTCAAGGGATTGGCGAGTGAAATTGAGCTCCGCCTTGATTCGAACCACATCGCCAGCCAATGGGTTGCCCCCAAAGCCGGTTTCCTGGCGGCGGGGACCGTGGTGTCCGAGTGAACGGAAACGGGCAGAGCTACCAAGATCTCGGCTTCGTGCTGATTGGGGTTGGGAGCAGGTGAGTAGGTGAGCCCGGAAGCTCCGCCGATTCGCGTCCAGTTGCTCTTCGTGCCTGATTGCCCGCTCATCGACCGGCTGCGAACTACCTTCCAAGATTGTCTGGCTCGTAGCGGCGCTCGCGTGCTGATTGAGGAGTTGGAGGGGCCGTATCCCTCCCCCACCTTGCTCATCGACGGCGCGGATGTTACTGGACGAGAGCTCGAACTTCAGCCCTCCTGCCGCCTCGACTTGCCGACCGAGGAGCAGATCTTGGCCGCGCTGGCTCGCGCTGCTGGCGGGACTGCCTCGACGGAGGAAGCCGGGGGACGGTAGTCATGACAATCGGTAGCCTGTCGCGTCGAACCGGCGTGCCAGCGAAGCTGCTTCGCCAATTCGAAGTCGTGGGATTCATCTATACCGCAGGACGTAGCCCCGGGAACTACCGTCTCTTCGACGAGGAAGCGCTGTGGTGCGTCGTGGTGATGCGTAGCCTGCGAGCCATCGGCAGGACCCTGGCGGAGATCCAAGACCTCACCACCTCCTACCTAAGCCAGGCAGACTCACCCATTGGCCCGAAATTGGCCCAGGTACTCGAAGCAGTCCGCAAGCGCACCGAAATGCAGATTGCCGAGCTCCGGCTCCGGCTGCAACGCATCGCGGAGTTCGCTGAGCGCTACTCAGACGAACTCCGCGGACGAGCTGACTTCCGCTCCCGAGACCCACGCGACGCCGGCGCAAGTGTTGACTCTCCCCCGGGGGAGAGGCTGTAGGCTCCGCCCGTGTAAACGATGAGGGTTGAGCAAGGGCATGAGGTCGATGGTCGCACGGGGCATACAGCATGACCACTTCAGAGCCTCCAAAGGACGGCCCGGGTGCTGTCCCGTCATTAGTCCAGATCTGTCCGCTCGCCACCTCGACTGCCACAAGACACCGGGGCTAAGCGCTTCGCCGACCGGCTGTTGCCTCGTGGTAAATGGCTGTGCTTGTTCTTCGTCGCAATAGCGGCGGGAATCCTTGCCGCGCCCCATCTGCCCAGTCGGGCGGGGCTGGCGCTCGGGGCGATGACTACGCTGGCAGCCAGTACCTACTGCCTGCTCAATTTCTGGCGCTGCCGCGAAGCGCACTGCATGGTCAGCGGAGCTGGCTGGGCGCTGCTGGCTCGCTTCGAGTTCGTTGAGCCGGCCCTGGGCCGAAGCCTCATCGACCGAGTCGAGGGTCTCGCCTTTCTGATAGTTCTGGCTGTGGCAATCTGTTTTGAGGGACTTTGGCGAGCCCGCTATGGAACCAATTCTGTCACCGGGGAGGCTCGCCGAGCAACTGATCCACCTACCTAGACCGGCTACGATGCTGATGAAGGCTGCCGTCTCAGAATATCAAAGGAATCAGCATCTTGGTCGAGCGCCGGTACCCGGGATACGTCTCGGGGAAGCGCCTTGCCATGATTCGCGCTTCCGCGGTCGCGCTGTAGATGAAGTAGGCGGCCATCAGCACGACTCCGACGACCCAATACCAGCTGACTCCTACCGTCGTCCCAATTCCGGCGAGGATGATTCCCGAGTAAATGGGGTTCCGGATGTACTGGTATGGACCGGTCGTGACCAACTCCGCGTCCACCTTCTCGGACATCGGGGTGCCCCAATTCCGCCCCAGATGGACCCGCGCCCACACGGCCAGCCCCAAACCCATCAAGATCAGGGCCATGCCGATGCCTTGGAGAACGGGGTCGCTCACGAAGGGTTGTTGACCTTTGATGACTCCCGAGCGAATGACCAAGTACACGATGACGAATAAGGCGATCCTGAACCCGACGAACGGTCTCATTCGCGACCGAGCAGCCGGCTTGGCGCTCAGGGCGGCCATCAGCCATGCCACCCAGAAGGCGATCCACAGGCCGTAGATGACGTAGTCGATCACGTACATGGACGGAATCCCATGGTAACGGGTCAATGACCACGTGAGATGACCTGCCCGGTCCATGCTGGTAACGGGGCGCAGAATCAGGTGTGGTCGCTGGGCTGACTTGACCCCCAGAACGTAACCGAGCTGCCCAGGTTCGGAACGGGCGTCCACGAGCCCCTGACGGCAAGGTGCTATCGCGGCCTGCTCGGGAGGGATTACGAGGGACTGTCTGCGAATGGCCGCCGTACTCACTTATCCCAGATGAAGGGAGCCTAAATCTCTAGCCGCAGAGAGCTTCCAAGCTCTAGTCTCGGCAGAGTCTCCCACCTCAGGTCGCCCGATGGAAACCAGTGGAGAGGCTCGATCAGTGGCTCGGCAGTGGTTGCTTCTTTACGGTCCGGCCTCCGGAGAAATAGAGCTAGGTCCAAATTGCCACCCCAGAATTGGACACGGTGGCCTTTCGATCTCACCTCCAGGCTGGACAGGCGTGTCGTCCGGCTCGTCTTCATCGCGCTTCACAGAAAGGCCTAGGCACGCGGTCTGAATGTCGCCGAGCGCCAGGAGTTGAGCGATCCCCTTAGAGTGACCGACTTTCGTTAGCGTCCACGCCGCTGGGGCCCGGGCTCGAGTGTCTGGAGCCTGCGGAGAACGCGCCTCCGGATCCCGACCTCGCGCGCTACACTTCAAAGCAATGATCGTCACAACCACCGAGAACATCCCAGGCACCCGGGTGGTGAAGACCATCGGCCAGGTCTTCGGTCTCACCGTCCGGTCCCGAGGCATCGGCGGCAACATTGCCGCCGGGCTCAAAAGCCTAGCCGGAGGCGAGATCGGATCCTACGTCAAGCTCAATGAGGATGCGCGGCGCCAGGCGCTCGACCGCATGGTGCAGAATGCCACCGCGATGGGGGCCAACGCGGTGACCATGATGCGTTTCGACTCCACGGAAATGGGCAAGAGCATGAGCGAGATCGTGGCCTACGGCACAGCCCAGGTAGTCGAGTGGCTGTCGACGCCACCTGCGTCATGAGCGCGCGGGGCTGAGCGGGTCCTCCATGGGCATCGTGGAGCTGGTGGTCCTGGTGGTCGTGGTCGCGGGGATCGTCATTGCCCTCTTCGGTTGGGACCGGTATCGAGGCGGCCGGAACGGTGTCAGCAGCGGCAGCGCCGCCCAGCCGACCGACGAGGTGTTCATCGACCCCGATACCGGCCGGCGGATGCGCGTCTGGTACGATCAGAAGACGGGGCAACGGGAGTACCGCGCCGAGTAAGTTGAGGCCGCTGACCACGGTCTCGGCAACCCGCGCGCACGTAGGCGACGCACCATTGTCAGTGACCGATCGGGATACTCCTGTGGACGTAGAGTCGGGGTGCTAGGGTCGCCGGTGACTACTCGGGGTAGAGTTGAAAAGCCGCGGAGTCGGCACGACTGCCTGGCGTACGAGTCCATCTCCCTCCGCCAGGCTAACCTGCTGGGGCCAATTCTGGGTTGGCAATTCAGACGTCACGCTGATTATTTCGAGGCTCGCCACGCACGTTTCCCCATCAATCATCGATGCGAAGGGGCGAGGTGGCAGCGCGCTGCCCTCTGGCGAGGGTGATATTCAGGCGGTCGTTGCGCGTTGTGGTTCCCCATCGACGCTAACCACTGAGACCTGCTTGATCGTGGAGAGACGCCCGGCGTAAGGCGCGCGATAGGTGCCGGAGAGCGGTGCTACGTCGGAGTAGTCACGACCCACCGCAATCGTCAGGTAGGTCATGTCAGTCCGGCGATTGTGCGTGGGATCAAGGGAGATGACCTCGGCGCAGCCGGCGTCATTGGGTATGAGAACTTCCACCCACGCGTGAGATCCGCCTGTGCCGATGAGCTGCCCGGAGACGTATCGGGAGGGCATTCCCAGCTCGCGTGTGATCGCGAGCATGACATGGGAGTAATCCTGGCAGACGCCACTGCGCATAGTGAATGCTTCGTCCGCAGTGGTGCCAATCCCGGTGACGTCGTACTGGTACCGCATCTCCTGGTGAACTCGACCACATACAATCTCGGCGAGGTCAGCGCCCCGCAGCCCGGTGGCGGCCAGTTCTTCGGCAAGATCGCGAAGGGAGGTGTCGGCCGAAGTCAATCGCGTGGGCGTGAGCAGTCTTGGATCGCGTAACCACGAGCTCGCAGTGAGGTGCGGACCATGGTCTGCGTCGCGCTCGACGACGCTCCATGACACAAAAGTCACCCCCGCTTTCACTACTGGGATGGTGACGTCGACCACGTGGTTTCCGAAGCTGTCGACAATGTCCGTGACGCGCCGCGGCACGGCGTGAAGTACACGGAGCTGTCGATGCAGTCGGCGCTGGTCCCCGTGCTGCTCACGTGGCTGCACCACCAGGCGCTGTCGGAGCTGGCGGACCGGCCCCTCATAGCGGTAGGAGATGCGTTGGTGGATGAGATAGGCGCTGCGGCGCACTGTGGCCCAGTCCACTCTGTCGGTATCAAAGCTGCTGGGGAGGGCGAGTTGCTGCTCTGGATCATCGCTCCCCGGGTCGATGGGAAGCTTCACCCTATCAGTTCTGGGAATACGCCGAGGACTGGGGGCCGTGCGCTCGACCAGGGCGCTGCTTCGATGGGCTCAGCGGCAACACGCATGGCGGTCAGGGGGGCCAGTCCATACGTTGTCAGCATGGCCACGTCGAGCGCGTCTCGGCCGCGGCCGATGGTCACGCGGCCAGTGCGCCGGGTGTTGTTGCGCGGGTCGAATGTGTACCACCGACCTCCGAGATATGCCTCCAGCCAGCCCGCGAAGTCCATCGGCCCCTCCGCGGGGAGAACGTCGATGTCAGGCAGGTAGCCAAAGCAGTACCGGGCGGGGATGTTGAGGGCCCGGAGGAAGGTGACCCCAAGCTGGGCGAAATCGCGGCACACACCGCGGCGCTGGAGGTAGGTCTCGGTCGCGGTCGTCGAGGGACCACTGCTGGCGTGAGCGAAGGTGATGTTGTCATGCACCCAATTTACGACAGACTGGGCCCGTTGCCACCCCGCTGGAATGTCGCCGAAGAGTCGCCACGCTGTGTTGCCCAGCGTGTCGGACTCGCAGAAGCGGCTGGGCAAGGTGAAGTGAAGTACGTCACTGGGGAGATCGATTACCGAATGCTGAATCGCCTCTTGGTCGGCGTCGTCGACGCCGGCGTCGACCTCCACCTCGGCCTCGTAGTGGATGCGGGTCTGTCCGGGTCCGAGGAGGAAGCGGCGGCACAGATTGCCATATATGTCGAGGTGCTTGTCCATCGAAACGGCCGGGAAGGTCTCTAGCCGGTCGTGGAGCGAAATCGAGGATCCCGGGAAGGGCTCTACCTGGAGCACCACTGGCACCGGCCACTCCAGATCGTGGACGAAATCGCACCCGATGCGAAGCCGCCGTCGAGCAGCGGCAGACCCGGACACAATTCTCAGTCTAGCCGGAGGCTGCCGTGGAAGGGGGAAAGATGGACTCGAGCACTGATCACGAATCGTCGGACCGGGGCGTCGTTCAAGCCCCGGAGGAGGGCCCAAGCGGGCTACGATGGCTCTCCGTCCGTGAGAACGAACCACCAGCGGCCAAACCCGAGTACTGTCCAAGCCATGGTGAAGGCAAAGCTGGCCCTCCCCGAGTCCGCTGACGAATGCGTTGACGCGAGGGGGGACGCTCGCAAGCCCTATCGCGGCGTCCTCGACGCCATTACCGCCGACCCCGGCGGCCTGGCGAGGATCGCCCGAGCTACCCAGGAGTGGTTCAAGGAGCGTGGTATCACCTTCGGAATCCCGGCCGACGGAAGCGCCCCGATTTTCCCCTTCGATCCCATTCCTCGGGTTCTCAGCCACTCCGAGTGGGGGACCATCCACCGTGCCATCTCACAACGCGCGATGGCGCTGGACCACTTCGTATCCGACTGCTACGGCTCGCAGCGCGCCCTCCGCAATGGTGTGGTACCGGCACGGCTCGTTTACAGCAGCACGGGCTACCTCCGCGATATCGTGGGGGTACGCCCACCTCGGGCGACGTGGTGCCACGTCGCCGGTATCGACGTCGTCCGCATCGACGGGGCGTTCCACGTGCTTGAGGACAACGTCCGGGTGCCGAGCGGCGTCGCCTATGCGCTCGAAGCCCGCCTAGCTCTGGAGAATCTAGCACCCCAATGGTTTGATGAGTCGAAGGTGCGGCGCATAGATGCGTACACCAAGCGGCTCTGCGACATTCTCCAGCGCATCGCGCCGCGTCCCTGGGAAGCGGACATCGTGGTGTTGACCCCTGGCTCCTACAATGCCGCTTACTACGAGCACCGAATGCTCGCCGAACGCATGGGTGCCACGCTGGTCGAGGGGCATCAGTTGATAGTCTCTGAGGATGAGGTCTATCGCCTTGATGGAGAAGGGGAAGTCCATCGCGTGGACGTCATCTACTCGCGCGTCACCTGCGAATGGATCGACCCCCTTGTATTTCGACGAGAATCGCTGCTCGGCGCCCCGGGAATGATCGAGGCGTGGCGGCGCGGCCATGTGGCCATCGCCAACGCCCCCGGCACGGGCGTTGCGGATGACAAGGCGATCTACCCATATGTGCCGGCCATGATCCGTTATTATCTCGGCGAGGAACCGCTCTTTGACAACGTACCCACCTATGACCTCAGCGACGCCGTGCAGCTCGAGCATGTTGTGACCAACCTTGATGCAATGGTGCTGAAGCCGGTCGACGCGAGCGGTGGCTACGGCATCCATTTCGGTCGACTCATGAGCGAGACGGAGCGGGAGACGTTCGGGGAGACGATTCGAGCAGCGCCCCGCCAGTGGTTAGCTCAGGAGGAGGTGGAACTGAGCCGCGCGGTCTGCCTGCGTCCCGACGGCAAACTCGATGCCCGTGCAGTTGACCTCCGCCCATTCGTGCTCCTGGACGAGCGCCCTTGGATCTTTCCCGGCGGGCTGACGAGGGTGGCGGCGAACTCCGAAGAGCTGGTGGTGAACTCGTCGCAGGGAGGAGGGAGCAAGGACACGTGGGTACTGAGTCGCTGACGTTCGCGGTGACACACCGCACCAGCCTGCGGTACTCAGAGGAGGTCTCACTCTCCTACAACGAGGTGCGCTTGCGCCCCCGCGACCGCGGTTCGCAGCGCACCCTGGCCTTCTCGCTTGTGACTACTCCGGGGGCGGTGCCGCGGAGTCGGGTGGACTACTTCGGTAACCTTGTGCACCGGGTCGATGTCGCCGTGCCGCACCGGGTGCTGGACCTCCTCGTGGACGTCGTCGTCGAGAACGTCGAACCGCGCAAACGCCGGCTGCCAGATTGGCCGGCAGGCGCGCTCGAGAAGGACTCCCGGCTGGAGTTCGCCCTGCCCAGCCCGCGGGTTCCGCTCGAGGACTCCACGCGTCGTCTGTGGTCGGAGTGGAACGGTGAGGACCGGAGCTTCGACGCGGTTCTGGCCACCGCTCAGCGCATCCGCAGTGAGTTCAGTTATGTCCGAGGTGCCACCACCGTCGAGTCGAGCATCGAGGACCTCCTTGCCGGAGGAGCCGGCGTCTGCCAGGACTTCACCCACCTCTTCCTCGCGCTGCTCCGGGGTGCTGGGTGGCCGGCCCGTTACGTGAGCGGGTACCTCGGCCCTCTAGGTGATGAGTCGGTCTTCGAGGGTCAGTCCCATGCCTGGGTCGAGGTGTGCGGCTCGGACGGCCGCTGGGTCGGGTTGGACCCGACCCAGGGGAGCTACGCCGGGTCCGAGCACCTGCGGGTGGCTGTCGGCCGCGACTACGGGGACGTCGCACCTCACCACGGACTCTTTTACGGCACCGCTCGAGGTGCACCCCCGGAAGTGAGCGTACGCATCACCAAGATGTCGCACCAGCAGGTGCAGGGTGTCGGGCGCGGGGCGGCGATGCACTGGCAGCAGGAGCAGCAGCAGCAGCGTTCGACCACGCGGGTGCAGGAATATGAATGCCCCGAATGACTGATCAAGCGAAAGGTATTTCGGAGATGGGACACTGGGACCCATCGGGCAGGCTGGGCGAAGAAGGGCGTGGCGTTGTTGTTCGGAGGGCGCCGGGTCCAATCAACCCGGCCGAGACTTAGGTGCGCTAACCCGCCTGTCTGAGGGCCCAGCCGGGCTCGGTACCGGCGGCCGATGTTCGCAGCTGTATGCCATGCTGGCGGAACGCCAGATGACGGCTGATTCCTGTCGATGCGTCAGGTGAGTTAGGTTCGCTGGGCGACTGTCCCGCGATCGCCTCCGGCGGAAGTGCCCACCTCGGTGACGGCAACGATTCTGGGAGTTCGAATCCATCTCGCGCCGCCATCTTCAGGGGCATCGCGTGGGGCACCGAGTGCCCACACCTAGAACTCGGCGTGGTTGGATCGACTCCCCTGGCACGGTCAGGCGCTAGCCTTCTTGACCGGCTGCGGCCGGGACTAGACTTGCCGGGGCTGGACCGATTGATGGGAGATGGCTATGTGGACTCGGGGAATTATCGGCGCTGTCCTCTGCCTAGTTGGAATCGTCTGGATAGGTCAGGGTGCGAACCTGATCGGTGGGTCCTTCATGACCGGGCAAGCGCTGTGGCTCGGTGTTGGCTGCCTATGCCTACTGGTCGGCTTGGCACTGCTGGTATGGGCGTGGCGGACCCGAAGAACGAGTGCCAGTCGAGTTGACAGCCACGATCGGCTCTAACCGGTACAGGAAGGATCTTCAGCTCCTCTGAGTGGAAGTTGTCTCGCCTGCCAAGGTCGACCGCCTAGGGAATATCTTCCAATGCGTGGCCGGCGCACTCTGCCATGGGCGGAGAGTCGGTCTCGCAAACCCATGAGTCCGCAACCCTCTGGGAGTTCGAAGTCCCCTCATCAGTCCAGTCTGATCTTGAGCCAGCCCGTGCGGGGGGCAATTTAGACATAGCAGTTGACTGAGTCCACCAACAAGACCTGGTGCGGTCATGCTGCCAAGCACGGCTGCTGTGCTGTCGAGGGTGATTGCCCGCTTCACCCTGGATGCGGGGCTGGACCGCGCCCGGCGGCAGAGGAAGGGCGCGGCCCCGCTCAGCCTGCTCCACTCCATCGCCCCTGGCGATGGAGTGGGCCTGACGGAGATCGCCGACCTGCAAGTGGTTCACCCATCGCTAATCAGGCACTTCGGAAATGAGCGGGGTCTGACGCTCGCAACAGCAAGCACCACACGCCACGAGGAACCGTCTACGTCCCACCGATCCGGTGTTTGTGGGCACTGCAGCGCGTCGGCGAGTCGATGACGCAGACACGCCGGAAAGGGAACCGGCTCTCTCAGTCGCCTTCGTCGCCTTCGTAGCCGATGAGCCAATGCAATCCGTATCGATCGACTACTTGGCCGTCGGATGCTCCCCAGGGCCGTTTCTGCAGGGCATCCACTACCCGGCCACCTTCTGAGAGCTTCGAGAACCATTCCCTCAGCGCGGAGGGGGCTGCCGTTCCCAGTAGCGACAACATCATCCCCTCGCATTGGACCGGAGGCTCGCCGCCGGCCACGTCGGAGCCAAAGAGACTGACAGGCCCCTTCACGAGACCGCCGTGCGCAATGGCTCCAGCTGGCCCGTCGGTTCGGTGGAACTCTTCGAACGTGTGCAGCTGTACGGAGCAACCAAAGACTTCACCGTAAAAAGTCAATGCCTCGCGGGCCGTGCCGGGAAAGTGAACGTATGGCGTCGGAGCTGACAAGCATCAAACAGTAGCACAAAGAGCACGGCGTCAATCCCGACTGACTGGCATTCACGGAGCATCCCAGGCCGCGAAATCCAAGTCCCGATATCCCTCACCACACCATCCCGGGTGTGCCGGTCCGGGGCAGGCAACTCCTGCAAGCGCCGACCGTGCTGAGTCCTTCGGACCCGGCTAAATTCCGAAGACCCGCTAATCACCCGGCCAGTTCGCGAGTTAGAGGATGCGGGTTTCGTGGAAGTCATCTCCAATCCAGCCGACGGGGGGTCATTTCTGTTGATGATCAGTCCGGCGGGTTCCGAGGAGTCTCATCGACTTCCCCAGTTCAGCCTGGCCCGATTCGCTCAATTCGTCAATGACTGGGAGCCTGTCGAGGTGCGGATTCGCACTGCGCTACTCGAGAGGCTCCCAACCTGCATGGGATAGGTAATCGAGCGCGAGAAGCAGCGGGCAGGTCGCCGTCCTCACCTCCGAACTCGTGATTGGGCCGGCCCGAATGGGTGAACGGGCAGGTTCTCAATACCAGCTAGCTGGCCCGACGGCGCCCACCGGTGTGCCGTCCTCGGTACCCCAATGCATTGAGGGGGGCCCGCGTCGTCAAGTCATCCATGAACTCGCCGCCGCTGGGCCAAGAACCATTCACCTCGTTTTCACCATCCATCGGCTCAACCATGGACTCGAGTGCCGTTCGCTAAGAGGCCGTCCAGAACGATTCCTAGTCAGCGACATGTCCCGGCAGTCGGCGGGTCCGTGATCTAATCAAGCCGTGCCTGGACTGTCGAGCGCTGCCCTGTTGGAAGCGAAGCGCCGTCTCGCCGCCGCCGGTTGCGTCGCCGCCGACGAGGAGTCAGAGGAGCTCGCGGCGGCGGCCCGGGGCGATGACGGGGTGCTGGCGGCATTGGTCGACCGACGAACGACGGGCGAACCACTCGCGTGGATCACGGGGACCGTGGTGTTCTGCGGGTGCTCGGTAGCCATTAGCCCTGGCGTGTTCGTCCCCCGGTGGCAGAGCGAGCCGCTGGCGGAGCGGGCCGCGGAGCTGCTCCGGCCAGACGGCCGGGCGATCGATCTAGGCACCGGGAGCGGCGCGATCGCAAGTGTGCTCCTCGACCGGCGTCCGGGGGCCTCGGTCCTCGGCACCGAGCGCGACCCCGTGGCGGTAGAGTGCGCCCGGCGAAATGGGGTCGCCGTGGCGGAGGGGGATCTCTTCGAGGCCGTGCCGACTTCGTGGCAGGGGACGGTCGACGTGATTGTCGGCGTGCTTCCCTATGTCCCGACGGACGAGATCGCGTACCTCCCCCGCGACGTGCCCGCCTTCGAACCGATCTCCGCCCTCGATAGGGGCGACGACGGGCTGTTGGTAATCCGGCGGGCGGTAGCCGAAGTCCCCCAGTGGCTCCATGAGGGAGGGCACGTGCTCTTCGAGATCGGCGGGGATCAGCCCGATGCGCTCGTCGCGATGCTCGAGATGGCGCGATTGGGCACCATCCGCTTCATGTCCGACGCAGACGGTGATCTGAGGGGGGTCGAGGCCGTCGCGTTCTGATCACCGCCAACGCCTTGCTGGCCCCCGACCTCTCACCGGAGCCGGCGCCGGTTGCCAACCTGGCTCCCAACGCCCGCCCATCGCCTGGTCCGGAAGGCTTTCTTTAGGGACGTAGGCGAGCACTCGGTCTCGGGAGTGGACTCAGCTCGGATCCCCGGAAGCGGACGTTCCAGACTCCGTCTCTTCCTCGGCCAAAATCCGGTAGAGGTTCCGCTTGGTCACCGTCATCAACTGGGCGGCCTTCGCCACTTGGGCAGGGGTGCCAGCGTGGGCCACTTGGATCAGGGCACCCACGGCCTGGCGCATCAGTGAGAGCAACTCGTGGACGTCATCCCCAACTGCCCCTGAAACGTCCTCCCAGGGGGAGCCGAACTCAGCTCGATGCTGGTCGGTGTAGTCAGTGCCCGCCTCAGTCGGGGTGAACAAGCGCTGACCCTCGGTCTCCAAGGACCGAACCAGCCCCTCGTCTTCCAGCTGCTGGAGGGCCGGGTAGACCGATCCCGGGCTAGGATGCCACACTCCCTTGCTGCGCTCGGCGATCTCCTGCATGATCTGGTACCCGTTCCGGGGCCGCTCTGCGAGGAGGAGAAGGGTTGCGCCACGAACGTTGCCTCGCGGGATTCGCCTACCTCGCGAGCCGCGTATTCGGCCCCCAAATCCTCCCCGGAACGGACCGCCGAACTCGCTGTCCCCGAAGGGGCCGAACCGGCCACGGCTGTGCCGGCCCGTCCTCTCCGCCGACCCCAAACGGGGGTCATGCTCATGGTTCATTCGAAAACTGTCCATCATCTGAGCGCCTCCACAGTTGCGATATATCTGACACGGTTATGCTAGCTCATCGATATATCGAAAGTCAATCACACTGGTCTCCGGTTGCGGGTGCTCTTCGTGATCCGAGCCGTCCGACGCCGATCTGGTCGAGAGCGGGCAGGCGGCTGGGAGCGTGCCTGCCTCCGCCGGCCCTCGCCTTACCGGTGGCAACTCGCTGAGCGTCCAGCCCAGCTCGGTGTCCGGATCAGAGCGCTGATCTGCGACTACCGCATCGAGGAACGACCCGCTGCGCTGTCTCAGGCCCAAGCAGTTGCACCTCTCAATGGGCCAGCGCTCGAACCGCACCTCAGGTCGCCAGCCCCGCTACCTGCGCGATCGCTAACCGAGGAGCGAGCGTCCGGAGACTTTGGCTACTGGAGGAGGCGGTGGAGACTGGGTCTCCTAAATGGGGGCGGTCTATCGACCCACTGTCGCCTCGGAGCTTCTTCCCGGTCGGTAAGTGGAGCGGCCGGCTGGCTGTACAGAAACCTGGACCGGGGGCCGGGTGGGCCGCTTTAGCTGCTCCCTACCAAACGAGCACGGCGCGAGCTGGACATGATCTCGACCCCACCCAGCTGATGCAGCTGCCCCTTGAAGTTGGTAGGGGGATTCTTCGGGCTGGCGCGCGCTCACGGGAGCGACTACCTCTAGGGCCGCACTATGCAGGCCAGAACAGAAGTGCGCCCTGCTGGCCACCCGATTCTCGACGGCCTCTGCGGCAGCCGCTGCGGTCTCCTGGGAATGCCCCTGATCGGTCGCCAGCGTCGCTGGCGCCTGCCGTCACCGCCAGTGGTCTGGTGAAAGTAAGCGGCGCGGTGGTTACCAGGCCTGCTCCTCGGCGCGGGCCGGCTAGCGGACCACGCTGGTCGATCACGGCGTCCCAGCCTTCCCCAAGGCTGACTCGTCGCGTCCCTTACTAACACGGCGGCCGTCATGAGTCCGGCCGTTCCTTGACGACCATCCCTGACGGCTTCCCCGAGCCTCTCCACCCATGTGCGGCGAAGGCATTGCCCGTACTCCGATCGGTGGAAGAAAGAGGCGAGGGAGGTTCACCATGCTGTTTCCCCCTCGTTGCCAGCGCGTGACAGCCTGGGGGAGTGATGTCGCGAAACCGGATGATAGTCTCCCCGTCATGAATCGAGTAATCGCCATCTTCCGCCGCTCTCGTCGTCTCTCGATGCTCCTGGTTGGAGCACTCGCCAGCCTGGCTCTAGCCGGGTCCGTCGTCTACGCGCTCGGTGGTTTCACCGCCACCATCATCAACACTGGCAACAGTGCCGCATCGGGCACGATTGTCCTATCTGAGACGCAGGGCGCAACCACCTGTCTCTCTACCGCGAGTGATGCCATCTCGACAAACTCGAACAACTGCTCGACTATCAACCTCTTCGGTAGCGCGACAGCTCTGGAACCCGGCGTCGCGAATAGCGTGACCGTCGCTTTTAAGAATGTCGGCGTCAATAACGCCAGCTCCTTCTTGGCAACTCCCGGCAGCTGCACCGCAGGCGATAACTCCGCGACCGCCCCGTACTACGGCACTGACACCGCCAACTTCTGCAGCGAAGTCGATGTCACCATCGAGAATGCCACGACTGGGAAGTGCGTCTACCCCGCCGGACCCGGCCTTTGCCCGGCATTAAGCAGCACCGACACCCTGGCGACTCTGGCATCTGCCGCCCCGATCAGCTTCGGGTCACTGGCAGCCAGCGCGACGGACTCGGTAGTGATCTCGGCTGGGCTGGACAATTCGGCAACTAATGCCGATCAGGGTCTGGCCGCTGCCGAGAACCTCACGTGGACACTGGGTCAATAGTCTCTTGATGCTGTCCCTAGGACGGCGCAGCGAAGCCAGCCGGGCCGCAGACGAAGCGGCTTGGCTGGCCTTCTCTGTTGGTGGGGGGTCAACCAGCGACCTTGGCGGCACAACCGAGAGCACCAGGAAGGCAGCCCGTGGTTCTCGGGGTCTGCCACTTGCAGGCCGTTCCACGATCCATTAGCCCCCGGCCAGCCACATGACGACGCATCCTAAAGGCGGGAGATGGCGGTGGGCCTCGGTCGGCCAACGGTGCCGAACCTCAGTCCGGCGACCCCGCGGCAATAGGGCGGTCGCCGGCTTGGCGATCCTGCTTTTGGGCTCCATGGCCCTGGTCACGAACGCCCAGGGTGGGTTCACGGCGAGTGTGCTCAATACCCTTCATGGGCCGGGTACGGGGACCCTAGTCAACTCTGTCCTTGCCAACGCCTCCAGTTGTGCCTCCACCGCGGATGCCATCTCTTCTGATAGCACGAACTGTCCCGCGCCTCTCTTGGACGTGGGCACGATTCCAGCGACCGGCACCCTGGTTAGCACGGCCGTCGAAACGAACGGGGGCTCGATTTCCGGCACCGGGAACCTCACGGCCGCCTCCTGTGGGGCGGTAGGACTGGTCGACGACTTACTGACCGGAACCAACCCGGGTTTGCTCTACTACGGCGTGAACTTAAGTCAGCCGGGCGATCCCGCTATCGCGGGCCAGACGAGTGTGGACTTCAATGGCACGACGGGGTTTGCTACCACCGCAACTGCTCAGACCTTTGCCACCCCCGCGACGTTTACGATCGCTGGATGGTTCAAGACCGCGGCGACCGTCGCCGATACGGGCACGATCCTTTCCTTTAGTGGTGAGCAAGACCCAGAAGTAACCAATCCCGCGGCCAACGCTTATGACAAATACGTTTACATTGACAAAGCCAACAGTCAGCTGTACTTCATGATCGACAAGGGTGGCACCAAGAAATATGTGACTGTAACTACGGCCCTGGCGGCGAGTACCTGGTACTTTTTTACCGCCTCTGACAGTGCGGCGACAAGGGGCCTGAGCTTGCAACTCGACAATGGAACTGCCGTAGCCAAGACCCAGGCCAATACCGCCGACCTAACTGGCTATTGGACGCTGGGTTATGGTTATGGGGCCACTGCCCTTAAGGGTGTTCCTTACAGTGACTACCTAAATGGCAGTCTGAGTGATGTGGCGATCTTTCCAACCGTCATCTCTGCGGCAGAGCAGACTGCTCTTTATGGCGGGGGGACGGTCTCTCAGAGCACCTATGCCAGCGACGTGGTGTCGGATGGGGCCGGTTCTTACTGGCCCCTCAACGACACTGGCAGTTACATTTATCCTGATGCCGTCCCGGGAGTGACCACGCCGGCCACCACCTTCCCCGATGCGACGGGCAATGGCAACCCCGGTACCCCTGTGGGCGGGGCCACGGCCGGGGGATCTGGAGTTTGGAGTGACGGCGCCGGAGCAAGCCTGGACGGCACGACCGGTTACGTGGAGACTGCCACCGCTGTCAACCCGCAAGTGGTGAGTGAGTCCGCCTGGTTCAAGACGACGACAAGTGGTGCCATCATGGGCATGACCTCAGTTCAGACCAACGGCTCCCCAGCGGAGTGGGATCGAATGCTGTGGGTCGACCCAGCCGGCCATGTTGTGTATGGTATCTATCCCGGTGGCTTTGAGGAGGTTACCAGCCCCGGCGCCTACGACGATGGAGCGTGGCACTTCGTGGTAGCAACCGTCGGACCAGCGGGCCAGGATCTCTATGTAGACGGAGCCTTAGTGGCATCCAATGCCGCCGTTACGGCTCCGCAAAACTATGTGGGATATTGGCACCTAGGCTTCGCCTACACCGCCTCTTGGCCCGACGCCCCGACCTCTGACTATCTGGATGGCAGCATTGCGGATGCGGCGGTCTTCGACAGTCAGCTGGCGGCAGCTAAAGTGAACCTCATGTATCGCGTGCACAGCCAGGGAGGGGAGTATGCGGCCACGATGGCGATGGCGCCAACGTCGTTTTGGACGCTAGGGGAATCGCCCTCGGGAGTGTGTGCGCTAGCAGAGACCACCATCAGCGAAGTTACCAGCGCCGCCACGATCTGTGTGGTTCCAGCGGGCGCTGGAGCCTGCCCCGCCTTGGCGGCGACCAGCACTTTGTCCACGCTGTCAGATTCCAGTTTCGCCTTGGCAACTCTCGGCAGCGGCGGTCTGGGCACGCTAACCACCACGATGCAGCCCTCAGGGGCAATTCCGGCCGCGGCCATGGGTGTGCATCTGACGCTGCCCCTGTACCTTGCCTTGGAGAGCGGCTCCTGGAACGCAAGCACGACCTATCTGAGCGAGTCATTGGTTCTGGAATGAGAGACGTCAAGGAGGTTGGCTGGTGAAGTGGGCGGTCCGGGTGACCGGCGTGCTGCTTGCCGCGGCCATGGTCGCTTGGGTCGGCTGGTACCTGGCGGGCGGCTCCATGCAGATCGTCAGCAGTCCCTCGATGAGCCCTAAGGAGCCGGTGGGCTCGTTGCTACTCGTGCGTCCGGTGCCTAGTGGACTGCGAGACGGGCAGATCGTGGTGTTCGAGCCACCTGGTGGCGGCACTCTGTTCGCGCACGAGATCGTGCAGGTGCTACCTGGTGGACGATATACGACCAGGGGTCTGCTCAACGCTACGGACGACCCGTGGACCTTGAATCGGAGCAACTTGCGAGGGTTGGTCGTGGCGATCTGGCCAGCCGTAGGAAGGGTGGTGCAGGCAGCGTGGATCTGGGCGCTCTGTGTGATCCTCTACTGCTGCCTTATGTTGTGGATACCGCGGGCGCGGGGCTGGCTCGCGCCGCTGCTGGTTGCTGCCGGCGTGCTGCTGCCCATATTCATCTATCATCCGCTGGTATCGGCGCAGGTGATAACTGAAATCAGTCACCGAGGCATTGCGCACGTATACCTGGTCTCCACCGGGGTGCTTCCCATCTGGCTGATGTCCAGCACTAAGGTCTGGCTGGCTCCGGGGCACACCGCAGTGCTGCAAGTTCCAGTCCAGAGCGGGTCCCAGGTCATTCGTCTGCCCATGACCGTAGCTTTGAACTCGCTAGGTTGGATGATAGTTGTCTTGGTCTCCGCCGCGCCCTTCTTGATCGCATCGTGGCGGGCGTACCCGCTCGGCGATCTGAGGCCATTGGGTGCCTACTTGGGAGCAGTCCGATCAGCCGTCGCGGCCCAGTCCGACCTCTTGATTCGGTGGAATCCGATCAGCCACTTCGGTGCGTTCCGATCATCGAGAGCAGGTGCGCGGGACCGACGCGAGAGGTGATGAAGGTTCGGGGTGCTCGCCGGGATGTTCCCAGCTAACAACTCGTGTGGCGCGGATAGGCTCCGCGCATCAGCGTACGCTGGGTGTGGGTGCCCATCCGATCGGTGGAACCCGACCGCGATCCGGGTCCGCCAAATCGAATAGCCGAGTGGATTAGGCAGGTTACCAGATCGGTCTTCAGGCCCGAGCGTTGTCCACTGCATCAGACCGAAGCGGGCCCCAGCAACGGTCGGCGGCAAGAATGATGCCGGGACCGAGTTTGGAACGCTGCCTGCTCTCCCGGGACCCGGGCCGAGGTGGACGAACACTATCTTCCACCCACCGGCTTGGCGGGCAACGCACGTCGATGGTAGCGACCTCACGATCGTAATGTAGGTGGTCAGGCGGTTCGCCCACCCGCAGATGCCAACGTGTCCCCCCGACAACCCGCCCGGCACTCGGCCGCGGCGCCCAGCCCGACCACCGTCACGGTAAGCTGTCCAGCGAACACCACTTCTGGTCGAGTCGACTCAAGTGGTGAGATCCCGTCTCTCGTAAATCAGGATCGAGAGGCCGAGCAGCACCAGCGGGCAGACGGACAGCAGGAGCACTCCGGACCATGACACCCCATTGGCAAGGACGCCTGCGCCACCGACCCAGTGGAAGGGCGACACAGCGTTCGCCAAGCCGGTCAAGGGAGGCGCAACTCCCCCAAAGACATTGAGGACATACAGTGCGACTGCGAGACCCGCCCCCATGCCACCTCCCAGGCCTGATGATCCGGTGGCGGAGGCGATGAGAAACCCCAGCATGCCGAAGCTGGCCCCGAGTAGTGCAACTGCGAGGAGCGCCACCGCTAGACCGCCCAGACTCAACGTAAGCCCCTGTGAGGGACCGAGGGCTGCGACCGTCAGACCAACGGCGGCCGCGATCGCGAAGAGTGGAAGCAGGGCACCGAACCCCTTCTCGAGGACTAGGCGAAAGCGCCGGATCGGTGTCGACAACAGCAGGTCGATCGTCCCGTTATGCTCTTCCGCCGCCAAAGCGCGGCTGCCCGCAAGGATCCCCATCACCAATAGCAGGACAGGTAGGAGGAAGGCGAAGAGCTCGGTGCCGAGGTAACCGGTGGGCGACAAGTAACTCACCCCCGATCCGAGGAGCGCAATCCGGAGTGCCTTGGGCAGCGATTCGAGTAGGTGCTGGACGCTAGCGCCGCTGCTGTGGATGCTGGGATAGAAGACCATGTAGACGACTGAGAGGAGCACCGCACCAGCGAGCCAGGCCACGGTCCCTCGCCAATGATCAGCGAGCTCTCGACTAAATACCTCAGCGTGCATGGCTATCGTCCGCCACGTAGTAGTCTCGGAACACTTCGTCTAAGTCGACATCAGCGCTGCGAAGATCATGCACTCGGAATCGCGCGGCCGTCTTCACGACAGCATCGAGGTCGCCGCTTACCGTGACGGTTATGACGCCTTCGCTCGACGTCACCTTTGAGACCCCGGGCACGGTCGCGAACGCGCTGGCCTCAACGTGTTCGTCAAATTGAAACGAAAGCACACGCTGCCCCTGCTGTGCGAGGTGACTGACGTTCTGCACAGCGACGACCTTTCCTTGCCGCAGGATCCCGGCGCGATCGCAGAGGTGCGTCACCTCCTGGAGATCGTGGGACGACATAAATACGGTCGCGCCCCGGGCACGCGACTCACGAATCAGGTCGTGCACAGTTGCCTGCATGAGTGGATCGAGCGTGGCGGTCGGCTCGTCGAGGATGAGCATCTCTGGGTTGTGCATAAGTGCCTGAATCACGCCGACTTTCTGCCGCTGTCCATGGGACATCGCCCCGCAGCGTTGGCCGAGATCACATCCCAGCCGGCCCGCCAGCTCCTCGACTCGCTGCGGGGGGATAGCGCCGCGCAACCGACCGAGGTAGTCGAGCGCCTGCCGGGCCGTCAGGTGGGGATAAAGCCGGAGGTCGCCCGGCAGATAGCCAGTCCGTCTGCGCACTGCGACGCTATCGATGCGACTGTCGAGCCCCAGAACAGTGGCACGCCCGGCAGTCGGCCTGATGAGATCCAGAAGGCAGCGGATCGTCGTCGTCTTGCCGGCGCCATTGCTTCCCAGGTATCCGAATATCTCCTGAGCCCGAACTTCGAGGTCGAGGTGGTCGAGGGCCCGTGTCCGCCCGTAGTCCTTGGTCAGCGCCTCACAGACGATAGCGTTGGCGTAACCCACTGGGTTCTATCCTAATCGTCCCGACGACGCCGTTCGGAACAGCTTGCTCAATCGCCCGCGTCGGTGCCCGCTGTGGTAGCCGCCATGACTGTGACCGCCGGGACGGCCACCGAGTGACCTCTAGCCTGCTCCAACATGTGATGCCGGAGACTTGGGCCGGTTTAGCAGCACCAGTCGCTGCAGCGCCGGCGGGCTCCCGATAAACGGTCCCCCAAGTGACGCCGGGTCCGGGAGGGAATGTGGAATTGGGCGGGAGTCGTCTCCACGAACCTATTCGGCTCACCTACCACGGATGGTGAGTACGGGTCCCTTCGGATGGCGGACAGTTCCGAACCTGTCGCCATTGTCGCCGAGCTTTCGGCTACCTGGAATATCTTGTGGATCGTGGCGTGGAGGTGAGCTTGATCCGCGCGAGCGTTCGTGCACCGGATCGCGATCTCGAGCTGCGGCTGCTACGGTCCAGCCAGAGTCCCGCCAGCCAACCGTTGGGCCCGACGCGCACTTTGTAGCTTTATCATGCTCAGCGACCTGGGAGGCTGGCCCGCGGGCCCTGGTGGGCGCGGACCAATCGGCGTACCTGGCGGTATTTCGCGACGGCTGTCAGCTATCCTGGTTGCGCGATTCGGGCGCGTGCTCAGCATTCTGGCCCCATCTCGGCTCCCCTTTTCCGGCGATCACCCTACATATCGGGGACTGTGGGGGTAGCGACGGCCTGATTCTTCAGGAAATGGCTTGGGTGGGCCGGACCAGGAAGATCCAGACGTCCCAGATGGCGTGGCTGGCGACCAGCGCCGGTATCGGCACCCCAGCCGCGGCCAGACCGGACCAGCCGGCCCCAGCGACGGTGGCCGCGCCCACCAGCGTGGCGTTTCCCGTGCAGATGTGGGCACCGCCATACATAGCCGCCGAAACCGCCGCACCCTTGTTCCGGCCGTACCGCCGTATCAGTGCCTGCTGCAGAAATCCTCGCCAGAAGAGCTCCTCAGCGGGAGCGATGATCAGGGCCAGCCGCAGGGCCAACTCGGCGCGCGGCCGCAGTTGGCGGAGCTCGTAGATGTGGCCGATGTCCTCGTCTCCGGATGGCATCACCACCCGAGCCGCCCGGTCTCCCACGGCGAAAACGCAGTAGAGCCCAGTGGCGATCGCCGCACCCAGGGCCAGGTCGCGAGGCCGTGGTCTTAGGCTCCGCAGATCCTTGCCGGCGACCAGCGAGATGGCCCCTAGGGCCAGCGCTGTTTTAGTCATGCGCTGCCAGAACCGGCGCCGCGGACCCCGGAACGTGGCGGCGAAAGCGAGGTACGCGAAGCCGACGCTGGCCGCAACCACCGGGGAGCTCGGCGGCTCTGGAAGAGGCGTTCTCACTTGAATCAGCCGCCCGGGTGCCACCCGACGCTGATGGCAATCCCGGCTACCAGCAGGAGTCCGAAGCTGGCGTGGAGCTGGGCGGTCTCTAGGTCGATCATGGCGATGGCTCGCTGCTGGCCAGCGGCGCCCAATTGCGAGGCGTTCAGCGCCCGCACCAGGAGCGGCAATGAGAGGAGTGCCATCAGGCTGAGCCGAGGCAGGACCCCAACCGCAACCGTGATCGCCAGGGCGACAAAGGCGCCCACCAGCAGCACCACATAGAGGTTGTGGGCAACTCGGCGCCCGGTCCGAATCGAGATCGTGCTGATCCCGGCGCGGGCGTCCTCACCGATATCCCGCCACTCGTTCCCATGGAGGATGGCAGCCACCAGGAGCCCGATTGGGACGCTCGCCGCCCCAGCGGCCCAGGAAACGTGCCCGGTAATCGTGAAGTACGCCCCCAGCACCATCAGGGGCCCCATCAAGACGAAGACGAGTGGTAGTCCGGCAGCGCGGTACTTGTACTGCAGTGGGGGCGCGGTGTAACCCCAGCCGCCGATCAATCCAATTGCTCCGATGACGGCGAGGGGCCATCCCCGGTGCAGGATCAGCACGACTCCGATCAAGGTCGCGACTAAAAAGGCAATCCCCGACAAGGTGAACGCCTCCGGTTCGCGCACTCGGCCGGTCAACAAGGCCTGGCTAGCCCGGGGCGACGTGATGACGTCGATCCCTTTGCGGACGTCGTAGATCTCGTTGATCACGTTGGTTCCGACTTGGAGCAGCAGCGCGCCGACCAGGACCAAGGCAAAGAGTGGCCAGCTGAACTGGTGCTCGACCGCGGCCAAGGCGGCGGCTGCGGAAACCGGCACGACCGAGGCGGTGAGCGCGAACGGTCTGGTGATCTCAACCCAGCCCCTAGCCCGGCGCAGCAGACCGATCTTGTCGGTGGACTCGGCCGGCCGCCGCCGCGAACCCCAAGCCGGGGCCACGGCTCCGGCCGAGCCGTAGAGCGTCGCGGCCTCGATCACGGCCTCCACCTGAGCTTGCTCCTGGAGGACCGGCTGGAGGATGGGTAGGTCCATGCCGGCCTCGCGGAACCGCTCGGCCCCGGCTGCCACCTCCTCCCTGGTGCCGCAGATCAGAAATGCGTCCACCAGTTCGTCCGGGATGAGCTGGGCGGCGCGGTGGTAATCCTCAGCTCTCCAGGCGGCCAGGATCGGCTGGCGCAGGGCAGGGTCCAGACCGGTCCGACGCATCGCGATATCGGTCTGCACCGCCAGCATGTAGATGGCGAACGGCTCTCGTTTGGCTCGGTCCAGAGCGGCCCGGCGGCTGCTGTCGATCAGGCAGAGCAGATAGCCTCCGATGACCACTGAACTGGGGTCCCGTCCCGCCAATTTGGCAGCGGCCCCGATCCGCTGGACCGCTAGCGCCACAGCCTCCACCGGCTCGGCCGGGCGGGCCAGGTACCCGTCAGCGGCGCGGCCGGCCAGCTCGTGGAAGGCTCGGCGATAGCCCGCCGCCCAGATCGGAACCTGGTGCACTGGGGGGAACATGGGCTCCACGTCAGGCACACCTGCGGCTCCCAGGGCCACCCGGTCCCCCCGCCAGAGTTGGCGCAGTTCCCCCATCGTCTTCTCGACTTTGGCGATGGCCTCGTCGGGCTGGTAGGGGATCCCCATCTGGGTGAGACGCAAGGGCAGCGCCGTGCCCAGGGCCAGGACGATCCTTCCCGGAGCCAGATCGTCGAGGGCGCTCACGGTCATCGCCAGCACCACCTGGTTCCGGGTGTTGGGGTTGAGCGCTCCCAGGCAGATCCGCAGGCGCGGGACGGAGCTGGCGACCGCGGTGGCGTAGGTGACGGCGTCCCGGGCGAAGTACGACTCGTGGAACCAAATTGAATCCAGCCCCGCCCGCTCGGCTTGCTCGGCCTGCTGAACCGCGTCGCGCACCTCGCCTTGGGCGTTGAGCCCTAAGCCGACCGAGCGCGCCAGTGAAGGCATCGTCAACCTCCTCGCCGATTGGCCTCAGGCCGAGATGCGGTCTCGAGTCCGGGACTGCCCGAACGAAGAGTAGCCGGTAGCGGAGGAGCGCTGACCAAGCTCCGCTCGGCGCCCAGCTAAAGCAACACCCGGCAGGATCGGAGCCGTGAAGCCGTCGCTTGGTCTTCCGCCGCTAGGGTGAACCCCTGCGATCGGGCCCTCAGTGAAGGCGAAATCTACTCCCAGGCGGCCAGCGTCACTCCAAAAAGATGACCAGGGCCGTCCGATCGTCGCGCTTGCGTGCGCTCACCACCAGCTGGTCTGCCGCCCGCTGTGGGTCGTCGCCCTCGATGGCCACCGCCAACTCCCTCGCAGTGAGCAGGTCGGGCTCGAAGTCGCCGGTGATCCCATCAGTCACCAACAGCAGCCTGTCCCCGGCGCTGAGCGCGAGTGCCCCCCGCTGGGGGGCCACCGAATTGCCTCCCCACCTGGGATCTGCTCCCAGCGCATTGAAGAGGACGTTGCCTTCGCCCTCGTCCACGGTGACCTGGACAAGGGGCGAGCCTCCCGTAGGCTGGTGGTAGAGGCGGGAGTCGCCGACCGACACGTAGAGCAGCTGGGCATCGACTACCCAGGCCAGAGTGGCGGTGGTGGCCCCCAGCGCTTGCTCCCGAATCAAAAAATCCGCCCTCGCGCAGCCCGCCGCCATCGCCTCCAGAGGCGCAAGGGAGCCTCTCCGACAGGAGGCGGCGACCACCTCCGCTGCCAGCTGAGCGGCCTCACCGCTCCGCTCGAACGCGCCGACTCCGTCGAACACCCCAAACAGGCCGAGATCAAGGTCGACCAGAGAGCGATCCTGGCCGTGCAAGGGAAGCTCCGCCAGACCCACCCGCACGCTCGGTGCCAGCCATTCCCGGGCGCGGGTCCAGCTCAAGACGCCGAGGGAGCATCGGGGCGAACCGGCTCCGCTTCAGCTAGGGGGTTGATCCGCTCGGCGGCCCGGCCGCCTGGTGACGCCGGGGCGCCGCCATCGGCCTCGAGTTCGCCGGTCGTCAGCAGAGCTAACACGGCCACCACGGCCAGCAAGGGAATCTGAGCCATGTATTCGTCGAGGCTGCGCCAGCTGAGCCAAAACCCGGACAGCATGATGACTGCGGCAGAGATCCGCCAGGCCGGTCGCCGCCAGCCCCAGATCAGAAGCAGCACCATGGCTCCGCCAGCGAGGCCCAACAAAAGATCCGACGGCGGCGGTTTGATCACTCCTTGCAGCACCAAAATGACCGGGCCGTAGCCCAGCGGGAAGGTGGGGGCGGCCAGGTTGTGCCAGATGGTCGGGATGGCGTCGGGGTAGCGCAACACCCACGGCACCACGCCGACAACGACCGTGAGCACCAGGGCGAGCAACCTCCTTGGGCGCCCGTCCATTCGGAGGGAGAGCAGCAGGTAGGCGGGCAGGAAGAAGAGCGCCAGCTCGTTGGAGCCGATTGCCAGACCGAGGCAGATCCCGGAAAGGAGGGGACGCCTGATCCAGAGCACCGACAGCGCCATCAATAGGTAGGCGACCGCCTCGGCGTTGCCAAAGCTGGCAAAGTTGAGGGCCGAGCCGGGGATGTAGTAGGTGGCGACGAAACCGGCCAGGGCGGCCACCCAGAGTGGGCCGGCGGCGAGCCCGAGCAGCACCGCGAATACCGCCACTGCCGAGAGGGTCCACAGCGCCCGAACCTGAGCGGGGGAGTGGGCCACCGGCAGCATCACCGCCGAATCCAGGGGAAGCTTGGCGAGTCCCGAAAAGAGAGTTTGCGTGCCGCCCTGGCGGCTAGCGGTCCGGATGGCGGCCTCTATTTGAGCTGGGGTGGGATAGCCGTCGATCTTGGCCAGAGGTCCCTTCCGAAGTGGGGTAGCCAGGGTGGTCGACAGCCCCATATGCCTCAGGCAGCTGATCTCCTTCACGTGGTACGGGTCTCGGCCGGCGGAGATGGCCTGAGCTCCGCATATCGCCATGGCGTTGGCGTCGTCGATCTGCAGGGAGTCGGTCGCCAGTGACCTGACGATCGAGGCGGAGACCAATCCCAGAAGTACCACCAGCACGACTGGGGCGAGCACCAGCGCCCGCCCCGGGCGCCGGCGGCGGATCCAATCAGGCAGGCGTGCCCGGCAGCTAAGCGCGATCAGACCAACGAAGACCAGGAAGCAGAGGAACTGGAGGGCGTCATTGGCGAGGACCGCGTCCTCCCCGGGGATCCGAGACGAGAGCCACTCCGAGTTGGCGAGCTTCAGCGCCACCAGCGCCAAGGCGACCAGGACGAAACGGTCAGCTGCCATCGGCAGTGGGCGCCGTCGGCCGAGCGCCCGGCTGCGCCATCGTCCCAGCGCCGTCAACCCAGAGTTGCCTCCCTTCCTTGCGGCCGCGCCACCGCTGGCTTACTCAAGCAGAATTCTCGGTCGCATCTTGGACTGTAGGACTGTCTCTTCCGCCACTCGGTCCGAGCGCCGACCTGCCGTGGTCGGGAAACCGACCGGTCGATTGACGGTCGCCGGCTAAGCAGGCCAGTCTGGGAACCTGACCTTAGAGAAGGCTGGAGGCTGTCGCTGGTGCTGAACTCGGTCGACGCGTCTGCTCCCGAGCACCTTCAGCTGACTACGGCTCCCGCACCAGATGCGGACTCTCGCCCGGTGGTCGGCGAGCGCGGACCACCAGACGGAATCCGCGGTCCCTGCCAGTCTCACCGGCGTGAGTGGGGCGCGGCCCCGATCCAGCAGCATCCGTGGGCCGGGGGAGCGACCAACTTCTGGACCACTGACATCGCTGGGTGGCTGCGTGCGTCATCCTTGGCGATCAGATGAAGAATGCCCGGGCGTTGTGCGAGGTCCAAGTGTGCGGCGACTGACGCGGCGTGACGGGAAGGCGGCCGATCCAGTGTCAACCCGAGGTCCGAGCCAGGAGGGCCATCCCGTCGGCTCCGAATCGGTCCACGCCCAGGACCCCTCGGCCCTCGCCGATCGTGGCTATCTGTACCGGGCGCTGGGCCTGATCGTCGCTTTCATGGTCTTGGAGCTGGCCGCCGCGGTCTTCTCGGGGTCGCTGGCGCTGTTGGCCGATGCGGGCCACATGCTCGCCGACGCCGGGGCCCTGGCCGGAGCGGTGTGGGCGACCTACCTAGCCGTCCGACCCAGCAGCGACCAATTCAGCTTCGGTCTCAAGCGGGCCGAGATCCTCGCGGCTGCCATCAACGGCGTGTCCCTGCTGGTGGTAGCCGTCCTGATCGGATCCGATGCGATCCGCCGGCTGGTCAACCCGACCTCGGTCAACGGTCTGGCGCTGGTGGTGGTGGCCAGCCTAGGGATCCTGGTCAACCTGGCGGCGGTGCGCATCCTGGCACAGGCCAACCACCGGTCGATGAACATTCGAGGAGCCGCCACCCATGTCCTCACCGATCTGTACGCCTTCATCGCCACCTTGGTGGCAGGGGCGGTCATCCTCCACTTTGGTTTCCAACGCGCTGACTCGATTGCCTCCTTGGTCGTGGTCTGCCTCATGTTGCGGGCCGCCTGGGGCTTGCTGCTCGACTCCGGTCGGATCCTCCTCGAAGGCACTCCTGAGTCGGTCGACCTGAATCGAGTCCGCCGCCACCTCACCGAGCTACCGGAGGTGATCGCCGTGCACGAATTGCATGCCTGGACCCTTACCTCGGCGCTGCCCGTAGTGTCCGCCCACGTCATCGTGTCCGACACTTGTCTGACCGACGGCAGCGCCGGGAAGGTAATCGACCGACTCCAGGAATGCCTGGCCGGCCACTTCGACGTCGAGCACTCCACTTTTCAGCTCGAACCCGCCACCCACGCCGACCACGAGCACCCCCAGCACAGCTAAGCGCGGCCGCCTGCGACTCGTCGGCAGGTTGCAACCCTGCTAGCGGTGCGGCGGTAGCCTTCCCCGCCCGTGAACAGGCTCAGTAGCAACTTTGAGCGGTCGCGTCAGTGGCTAAGCTCACGAAGCGTGAGCGACAACGTCTGCGTGGCGGTGATTGGCCCAGGTGCGAGCGCGAGCCCGCAGGACTGCTCGGCGGCGCGCACCGTTGGCCGACTGTTGGCCGAACGAGGCATCTCAGTCGTCTGTGGCGGCCTGGGTGGGGTGATGGAAGCGGTAGCCGAAGGAGCGTCGGCGGCTGGCGGGTTCTCGATTGGGATCTTGCCTGGCAGCGACCGCCGAGTGGCCAATCGGTTTTTGACCGTGGTCATCCCGACCGGGCTGGGCGAGTTGCGCAATGGGCTGGTGATTCGCTCGGCTGACGCGGTGATCGCCATCGGCGGCAGCTGGGGAACTCTGAGCGAGCTCGCGTTGGCGCGGCAGGCCGGGTTACCCGTGGTCACCTTGCATGGGTGGCAGGTGGCCGATGCCTCCGGGAAGCAGGTAGCCAGCGAGGACTCAGAGTCGCCCGAGGCCGCCGTGGCCAGGCTGGTTGAGCTTCTGAAGGAGAATTAGGGCATTTCTCAAGCGGCCGTGTACGTGGGCTGAACTGCTGTGAGAACCCGTTGGGAAGCACAGCGCGGGTGAGCACATCGGGAATGGGAACGCCGCCAAGTCGAACGCCGGGAGCGGTCAGGGCCGGTCGCGCCTCGCCGGCCCGGTCAGGGGGCGAGCTGGGGGAGGATGCCGCGCAGATGGCGGGCAGGGACGACCACCGGCTGGCCGGGCACACCGGACCGTACGCGCGCTTCGATGATCTGACCCCGGGCGGGGTTGCGACCGAATTCAGCGCCCCGGAAAGCACCCTGGTGGCGCTGCACGCCGATCAGGTGGTCCCGCTGTTGGACGCGGTCGAGGAGGCAACCGTGGCCGGATGGTGGGCCGCTGGTTTCCTCACCTACGAAGCCGCCACTTGTTTGGACCCGTCCTTGACGACCCGCAGTCCCGGGGTCGATGAGCCTTTCCGAGAACTGCCACTGGCCTGGTTCGGGCTGTTTGCTGAACCGCGTGCGGTCGAGTCGTTTCGGGTGCCCACCCGCGCCAGCCGCGGCTACCAGATCTCGGCCTGGAGACCCGCCGTCGACGATGGCGCTTATCGGGATCAGGTCGAAGTGATCCGCCAGTTGATTGGGACTGGCGAGACCTACCAGTGCAACCTCACCGTGCCCATCCGGTCGCGGATCACGGGCAACCTGTTCGAGCTCTATCGCGATCTGGCATTGGCCCAGCGTGGGGCCCACAATGCGTACCTCGACACCGGACGCTTCGTGGTAGCCAGCGCGTCGCCGGAGCTGTTCTTCGACTGGACCGGCGATCTGCTGACGACCAGGCCGATGAAAGGAACTGCCGCTCGGGGCCGTTGGCCGGCTGAAGACGCAGCCAAGGCGCGGGAACTCCTGCATTCACCCAAGGAGCGGGCCGAGAACCTGATGATCGTGGACCTGCTCCGCAACGACCTGGGCAAGCTGGCGGAGTGGGGTAGAGTGGAGGTCCCGGAACTCTGCACCCTTCAGCGCTTCGAGACCTTGTGGCAGACCACTTCCACGGTCACCGGTCGGGTTCGCCCGAACACCGGAATGGTGGACGTGTTCCGAGCGCTCTTCCCCTGCGGCTCGGTGACCGGCGCACCGAAGGCTCGCACCATGGCCCTGATCGCCGAACTGGAACAAAGCCGCCGGGGCGTTTATTGCGGCGCGGTCGGCCTGGTGGCTCCCCCCGACTCTCCATTCCGAGCCCGTTTCAACGTTGCCATCCGAACCGTGCTGGTGGACCGTCTGTCCGGCGATGCTGTCTACGGCGTGGGAGGCGGGATTACTTGGGACTCCTCCTCCAGCGCGGAGCGAGCTGAGATCGAGACCAAGGCCGCCATCCTCCATTCAGCCCCCGAGGAATTCCAACTCCTGGAGACCATGGCGTGCCACGCCGGAGCCGGGGTTCACAATCTTGAAAGTCATCTGCAGCGGCTGAGTGGGTCAGCCGACTATTTCGGGTTCCACCTCGACTTGGACCAAGTGAGAGCAGCGCTCTGCAAGTCATTGGGCGGAGTGGGGGAGGCCACCCGGGTGCGGCTCCTAGTGGACCGCCAGGGTTTGATCTCGGTTGAGCTGGCTCCGATGCCGCTCCCGGCCTCGGGGCCGGTTCGACTGGCGGTGGACGCCGAGCCGGTGAGCTCTTCCGACATCTGGCTCTACCACAAGACAACCCGACGCGCGACCTATCAGAGCCGGGCCGCGCGCCACCCGGAAGTCGACGACGTGATCATGGTCAACGAGCGGGGCGAGCTGACCGAGACCACCGTGGCCAACCTGGCGGTGCGGTTCGACGGTCGCTGGTATACGCCACCGCTCGATGCGGGCTGCCTGCCGGGAGTCAAACGCCGCCTGCTCTTAGACGACGAGCAGCTAGCTGAGCGAGTCATCACCCGCGACGATTTGGGTCAGGCCGAGGGGGTCGCTGTGGTTAGCTCCTTGAGAGGGTGGCGCGCAGCCGCCATCGAGTCCCCGACTCCCGCAGCTGATCGGACTGGTGGTTAGGCATAGTCCAGGTACCCGGCAGCCAGAAAGGCGGTAAGACAGGGCAAATTGACAACCGTGCCCGGTCGTGACCCGGTGCGGCGGACTTTTCCTCACCGCTACCGCCGTGCCGCCGGACCATGCCCCGAGCTTGAAGATCGTCGGCTCTGAGTAGCGCGGAGGCGGGCGCGGATGCTCCACTTTGTGGAAGGACCGTCCAGGATAAACGTCTCGCCGCTGACCAGGGCGCCAGCGCTGAGCGCGAAATCCCCGACTGCTTCGACCCTACTCCGTGCTGGGAAGGTGCAGATACATCGTCTGGATCCCTACCCGCCCCGGACCCCGAAAGCGGTTAAAGATCAACTCGCCAACCCCGGCGAACAGGCCGGTGCGGAGGCCGTAGACTGCCGGCCGCATTCTCACTTCGGGGTCCATATACACCCAGCCACCAGGTTCGACGTCGATCTCCTCACCCGCCTCCAAAACCTTCTCGAAAACATTGCCGAAGCCGTGCAGCCAGACCACCCCGTCGGAGTCACGGGCCTCAAAGCGGTCCACCCAGAAGCCACTGTTGCCGAAGAGGTTATTGCTGAGTCCCCGGAGGTGGCTGGTGCTGTAGCGGACCGAGCCGGTCGCGGCCAGAAACTGATGCTCGCGCGCCAGGATGGCGGCCCCCCGGGGCAGATCCAGCGGGAAGACGTGACCAGGTGCATCCCTGGAAAAGGCTATGTCGCCGTGGCCCTGGGCCTCGGTCAAAAAGAGTTGGCGTCCAGCGACGAGACGGCGAACCGCACCCCGCACCGCCTTGAGCTTGATTCCCACCTGGGGTTCCTTCCAGAGCACCACGTGGTGCTCGAAGTAGATCGGCATCGATCCGTCCAGGCTGCAGTGGAGCATCGGTACTAGCTCCCCTTCGATCAGATAGGTAACCCCAGGGGCGAGCCCCTCACGGATCCGGGTGGGGAGGATTCGCGGAGGGTTCAAGCGGGCTCTTCTCCGGTGACGGTCGGCTGCGCTGGTATGGTCCGCTCTCCGTTCCCGGGGGTGCCGGTCAGGGTGACGGCGTCAGGACCAGCTTGACGTGAGGGGAGGAGGCTTGGCGCTTCCAGCCGGAAGCGATCTCCGACAGCGGCAGCTCCTCGACCTTGAGCCGAATCCGGCCGCCGGCGGAGTGGTCGGCCAGCTCGCGGAAGGCATGCGCTCGCACCTTCCAGCTGGTGTTGGGATTGGAGTGGCCGATGATAGTCAGCTGCCGGCCGCGCACCACCGCCGAGCTGAGCGTGGCCTCGTCGCCGGCGCTTTGTCCCAAATTGACGATCCGCGCCAACGGAGCGGCGGCGGCCACCGCCGCCTGGAGGGGCCGACCCCACACCGGGTCGAAGACAACGTGCAACTGTCCGCCGGCGGCCGCCAGGAATTCGTCCCGGAGCTCTTCCTCGCTCTGCCCGGCGATGGCCACGATGGCGTCTGCCCCGAGTCCCAGGGTCTGCGCCAGCGCCTGGGGCTCACGGCCAGCCGCCACCACCCTGCCGGCGCCCAGCAAAGTGGCGATCTGCACCGCCAGCTGCCCGACGGTGCCGGTCGCCCCCAAGATGAGCACCCGCTCGCCCGGCTGCAGCTTGACTTTGTCCACCAGGGATATCCAGGCGGCCATCCCGGCCACCCCCAGCCCGGCGGCCGTGGCTGACGGCAGCGCGCTGGGGAGGGTGAGGCAGGTGGCGGCATCCGCCGCCGACCACTCGGCGAGGGCTCCTCCGGACCCTCCGGTTACCTGGAATCGGACCCGCTTCCCCCGGAGATGGGGTGCCCCGCCGACGACGAACCCGACCCCTTCCGATCCCGGGATGTACGGCACTTCCGGGGCCCCACCGTAGAAGCCGCCGGAGGCGATCCGGAGGTCGACCGGATTGAGTGCAGCCGCCACCACCCGGACCAAGACCTGACCGGGGGCCGGCTTGGGCCGAAGGATTTCACGGTAGCTGGGCAGGCCACCCAGTTGGTCGATCACGGCCGCCCGCATGGTGGGCTCGGTCACGGTACCAGGGCCTTAGAGCTGGACGCGGGGGAGCCCACCGCTGGCGACCGTGATGGTCTCCCACATTCCGGCCGCCTCATGCCCCGGCATCAGACAGGCCAGCCGGTAGCTCCCCGCGTGGCTGGCGGTGAAGGTAAAGGTCGCGGTCTGTCCGGGGGGAGTGCCCTGCATCGGACTTGGGGTCTCGGCGCCGGGGAAGACCGGAGTCATGCCGGTCGAAGTCACCACCACCGCGGAGTGGTTGATGGTGCCCACGTTGCTGAAGTCGACCGTCACGCTCCACCCGGCGGGGACCGTGACCCTCATCGCGCCTTTCGCTTCACCGTCGAAGCTGAGCCCGTGGTTGACGTCCTGGTACGCCGCCACCACTTTCCAGGTCACGCTCTTGGTCGCGGAGTCGTAGGACACCCACTGGTCCAGGGTGACCGTGGAGGGGGTGGCCGAGGGGGTCGGGGTCACCTCGGGACTGGGGGCGGAGGTGGGAGAAGGTGGAGCCTTGGGGACCAGGAAGCCCGGCCGGATCGAGAGCAATCCGTCCACCGTGACGCGGAGCTTCGCCGCCGAGCTGGTCTCCCCCGGCAGAGTCCACTTGGTGAACGGGTGGACGGAGGGATCAGTCGAGGTGGCCGCTAGGGTAGCCAGGTCACCGCAGGCGACCGCAATCGTGTTGATGTTGCGGTCGAAGTGGTAGTTCCGGCCGGCCACCGTCGCCTGCACGCTCCCCATGAGCGCGTGGCCCGAGCTGGGGATCAGCACCGTCACCGAGCACCCCACCCCGGTGTCGGCGGAGCTGAGGGGAGTACCGCCGCAGCCTGCCAGGGCGGCCGTCAAACCCAGGCCCAGCGCCCATCCCCGGGCCTTGCGCCAGGTCCATCCGAGGCCAACCTTGGCGGGTTTGACGAGTGGTGGGCTCGCACCTTGCATCCCGATCAGGGTACCCGATGGCACGGCGCCGGCGGCCTTCGCTGAGCAGTGGGGATGCCAACCGCGGAAGAGCGCGCTACCGTAGGTGCCGGTGAGTGCCTTCAATGAGCTCGCGGTCAAGGAGACGGGCGCCCGCCTCAAGGACAACGCCCGCCGCGACCGCCCCTGGCAGGTGGTCGTGTGGAATGATCCCGTCACGCTGATGAGCTATGTCGTCTTCGTGTTCCGCCGGCTGTTTGGCTTCGACCTGGCGACGGCCACCCGGCTGATGCTCCAGGTGCACAACGAAGGCAAGGCGGTGGTGGCCACCGAGCCCCGCGAGCGAGCCGAGGTGGCGGTGGCCCAGCTCCACGCCCACGGCCTGCAGGCGACCTTGGCCCGCGAGTGACGGTGGCCCAGATCAACCGGGAGGGGGAACTGGTCTACCTGCGGATCGGACGCGGCGAGCGGCGAGCTCTGCTGCAGATCCTGGACCGGCTGGAACCGCTGGTTGACCATTCCCACTGGGCCCGACCCCGCGCCTATCAGGAGGAGGAGGACGAGCAGGAGTTCCAGCGGTTGGTGGGTACCGATCTGGCCGACTCCCGGGCAGCTGACCTGGCCCAAGTGCGGGTCGCTCTGGAATCGGACGAACGGATCCTGCTGACCTCGGACGCGGCGATGGCCTGGATGCGGGCGCTCAACCTGCTCCGGCTGGCGCTGGCGGAGCGGCTGGGAATCACGGCCGACGGCTGGGAGGAGCAGTACAGCCTCCAGGAGCACCGGCGGCCGCCGCTGGCGACCCTGCACTTGCTCAGCTGGGTCCAGGAAGGGCTGGTGGAGGCGCTCAGCGTCAGTTGAGGACGGGCGCTGGCGCGCTTAGGTCCTAGCTCCCGCCCAGAGCTCGGCCATCCAGCTCTCCACCTCATCGGGGTGGGAGGGGAGCCCGGTACTGAGCAATCGGTAGCCGCCTTCGGTCACCACGACGTCGTCCTCGATCCGCACTCCGAGGCCCCGGAGCTCGTCCGGCACGGTGAGGTCATCCGGCTGGAAGTAGAGGCCGGGCTCGACGGTCAGCACCATGCCCGGTCGCAGGGTGCCCAGGTGGTAGCTCTCCTGTCTGGCCCGGGCGCAGTCGTGCACGTCCAGTCCCAGCATGTGGCTGACCTTGTGCAAGGTGTAGCGCTGGTGCAGCTGGCTCTGCTTTTGCAATGACTCGTCGGCGCTCACCGGGAGCAGGCCCATCTGCTCCAACCCCCTGGCCAGCACGGCCATCGCCGCCCGATTGGGGGCGAGGAAGTCGTTGCCGGGCCTGACCTCCGCGAAGGCTGCCGCCTGGGCCTCGTAGACCAGCTGGTAGACCCGCCGTTGGGCCGGGCTGAAGTGACCGTTGATCGGCATGGTCCGGGTCACGTCGGCGGTGTAGTAGCGGTTGCTCTCCACCCCGGCGTCCAGGAGCAGCAGCTGGCCCGGGAGGACCTCACCGGTGTTGTGGCTCCAGTGGAGGATCGTGGCATGGCTGCCGGCGGCCGCGATCGTCGAGTAGCCGGTGTCGTTCCCCGCCGACCGGGCCCTGGCGAAGAAGGCGACCTCCACGTCCCGCTCGCTGCGGGCGCGGGGCAGCGCTCGGACCACGTCCTCGAAGCCCTGGCGGGTCAGATCACAGGCTTCCTCGATGAACTCGATCTCCAGGGGATCCTTGACCAGGCGCAGCTCGGAGAGCCGAGCCGCGAGCTGCTCGTCGGGGCCCGCCAGGTCCGAGGCCAGCCGGTCCACCGTGGGATCCAGTCCGCGCAGCACCACCCCCTGGTCGTGGCCGGCGACCACCTGGGCCAGCTCGGTGATGGGCCGGGCCACGATGCCCAGGTGACTCTCGGTGGCCTGGAGTCCCCGGCCGGGGCCGACCCAGAGGGCCCCCTTGACCCGGTCGGTGAAGAAGTCACTCCGGCTGAAGTCGGCCGACGGCTCCGCGAAGAGCACGGCCCGGTGACCGCCGCCCTCGAGCGGCTCCATCACCAGGACCTCATCGGGCTCACCTTCACCAACCAGATAGAGGTAGTCGGTGGCTGCCCGGAAGGGGTAGGTGGTGTCGTTGGCCCGGACCTTCTCCACGCCGGCGGGGACCACGATCAGCATCCCGGGGAAGGACTGGGAGACCTCCTCGCGGCGGGTCTGGTAGCTGTCCGCCCCCGTGATCAAAGGCACAGGAGCTTCGGACGGCTTCGCCCATCCCTTGGTCATGAACTCCAGCAGGGCGGGAGGTGGGGCTTGGTCGTGGGAGGCGTGGGACCGATCCCGGATGACTTCGGGAATCGGTGTTCCACCGCTTGGCGGCTCGTCAGCAATCACCGCCCGATCTTATCCGACCGCCGCGCCCCCAGCCGGCGGCTGGCCGAAGGGCTGGGCGGGCGGCGCCAGCTTGCCGCTACCTTGTCACTGTGCGTGCCGTCGAGCGGTTCAGCGTTGAGCAGTCATCCGCCCCGGCCGGACCTCTGGCTCCCGGGTCGATGCCTCGGGTCGCCTACTTCTCGCCCGAGTTCGGGGTCAGCGAGCGGATCCCCCAGTACTCCGGGGGACTCGGAGTTCTGGCTGGGGACTACCTACGAGTTTGCGCCGACGAGGGCTGGCCGCTGGTGGGAGTGGGGCTCTTCTACCACCAGGGCTACTTCCACCAGCGGCTGGACCAGAGCGGCTGGCAGCAGGAAGGCTATCTAGAGCAGGACCCGAACGAGCTGGGCCTGGTTGCGCTGGGGGGCGAGGTCATCGAGCTGGGGCTGGGCGAGCGGGCGCTGCGAGCGCGGGTCTGGCGGCAGCAGGTGGGCCGGGTGCCCCTCTACCTGCTGGACACGACCGGGGTGGAAAACCCCGAGGACCTGACCTTGGTCACGGACCGGCTTTACGGGGGGGACATCGAGCACCGGCTCCTTCAGGAGATCCTGCTGGGCATGGGCGGGGTGAAGGCCCTGGAGCTCGCCGGCGAGCATCCCCTGCTCTTCCACAGCAATGAGGGCCACGCCGGGTTCTTGGTGCTGGAGCGGATCCGCAAGCTAGTGGAGGCCGAGGGGCTGCGCTTTGAGGAGGCCCTCGAGGCGGCGCGAGCGGGAACCATCTTCACCACCCACACCCCCGTGCCCGCCGGCATCGACCACTTCCCGCGAGAGTTGATGGCGCGCTATTTCCAACCTTGGTGCGAGGCCGTGGGTATCCCGCTGAACCGGCTGATGGAGCTGGGGCATTTTCCGGGCCAGGCCCCGGAGGACCCTTTCAACATGGCGGTAATGGGGCTCAGGCTCTCGGGCCAGGCCAATGCCGTTTCCCAGCTGCACCGCACGGTCAGTCGGCGGATGTTCGCGGACCTCTGGCCGGACCTACTTCCTGAGGAGGTGCCGATTCGAGCCGTCACCAACGGCGTCCATGCCAAGCATTGGATCTCTAGGGAGATGCGCCACCTCCTGGAGCGCTATCTCGGTCCTCGGTGGGACGTTCACGGGGCGGTCGACTGGAGCCGGCTTAAGGCGGCCTCCGACCAAGAGCTCTGGGAGGCGCGCCAGGCCGGCCGCCTGCGGCTGATCGAGGGGGCCCGACACCGTCTGGAGCTGGCGGAGAGCGGTCGTGGGGTCCCCGAAGGGGAGCGGGACTGGACCAAAGGGGCGCTCGAACCCCGAGCCCTGACCGTGGGATTCGCTCGGCGGGTGGCCGAGTACAAGCGGGCGCTGCTGCTCTTCTCCCAGCCGGAACGGCTCTCACGGCTTCTTCTCGACCCCGACCGACCCGTCCAGCTGGTGATCGCCGGCAAGGCCCATCCCCAAGACCACCAGGGAAAGGAGATCATCCAAGCGCTCAGCGAGGCGGCCCGAGCGCCTGAGCTACGGTCCCGGGTGGTCTTCCTGGAGGACTTTGACATGGGCGTGGCGCGGCTGCTGTACCAGGGCGCCGACCTCTGGCTCAACACCCCCCGGCGACCGATGGAGGCCTGCGGGACCAGCGGCCAGAAGGCGCTGCTCAGTGGAGCCCTCAACTGCTCGATCCTCGACGGCTGGTGGGATGAGGGCTGGGACGGTGAGTCGGGGTTCGCGATTCCTTCCTCAGAACAGGTGGAAGACCAGTCCGAGCGCGACCGGCTGGAGGCGGACGCCCTCTTCGAGCTCCTGGAGAACGAGATCATCCCCACGTTTTATGGGCGGACTGAAGACGGGCCGCCCCACCGCTGGCTGGCCAAGGTGCGCCACTCTCTGGAGGTGCTCGGGCCCTTGGTGCTGGGGTCCCGGATGGTCGCCGACTACGTCCGGCTCATGTACCAGCCGGCGGTGGACGCCGCCGTGTTCACCCCCCAGGACCGCCATCAGGTGGCCCGGGACCGCGCCGCCTGGTGGGAGCGGGTCCGGCGGGACTTCCCCAGCACCCGGGTCTCCGCCCGGGCCATCTCCCACGAGGAAGGTGCCGAGTCCCAGCCAGAGGGGGAGGAGAAGGTGGTCGAGGCGCTCGTGGAGCTTGGGCCCCTACCCGCCGAGGACGTCCAGGTCGAGCTGCTCCACGGCCCGATCGGGGCCGACGGTCGGCTCATCTCGCCCAGCGTCGAGCCGATGGTCGAGGACCAACCTCACTCCAACGGCAACCACCGCTACCTAGGCGCCTTGGTGCTGGGCGCGGCCGGTGAGTACGGCTACACGGTGCGGCTGCTGCCCCGCCCCCCGGGCAGTGACCCGCTTCCGGCCGAAACCCCAGTGAGCTGGGCGGAGCCTGCCCGACGACCCCGGTGATCCGGGTGCTTCCCTCCTGGGCGGCGCGGTGCGCGATGTGAGGTCGGTTTCTCGACCGGAGACCCCCGGGGAAGAGCAGGTCGAGCTGTATGTCCGCACCTACCGGTCGCTGCTTCGCTCTTCGGGGGAGATCCGGCTCCAGGCACTGGAGCGAGCGCACCTGGGGATGGAGTCCTCGCTTCACCCGCTGGGGGCCCGGGAGGAACTCGACAGCGGCGCCTTGCTCTACTCGTTGCATCGCCTCCCGCCGGTCGCCTTGGAGCTGGAACACGTCTGCCTGGGCCAGTCCCCCGACCAGCTCCTGCACTGGCTCGGATCGGTGCCCGCCGACTGGCATCCGGTGGTGGCTCCCGGTCGGCGGCGGCGCTGGTGGTGGAATCCCGAGCGCCGAACCTTGGCGGTCGCCCTGGCCAGCAGCTCCGATCTGGACGACCTGGTGCCCACTCTGGTGGCGATGCAGATCGAGTGGAACAAGGTCCACGCTCTGCTCCATGGCTCCGAGGCGTCGGGGCTGGAGGCTCTGGCAGGGGAGGCGAGGCGCCGACTCGAGGTCTCGGAGGACGACTGGGGCCGGCTGGCCGCCGTCTTCGGACCGCGGCTTACTGACTTCCTGGCTGCGGTTACCGACCGGCCTATGGATCTCGGGATCCAGCTTCTGGGCGGTTCCCAGGTCGGGTACTCTCGGGCCACCCGCGAGTGGTGGCGCCCGGTCGGCGACGTGCTCCGCCAGGAGCAGCTCCTCGACCGGCCCCTGTACTTCGTCAGCAGCAACGCGCATTGCCTGGTCAACCTGCTCTCCGGAGTTGCCCGCCAGCGAGCGGCCCTGGTGGCGGAGTGGGTGGGGGTGTCCGGCGACGACGAGCTGCAGCTGATTGCCGCTGAGCTGCGGGAGCCGGGCTCGCGGCTCTCCCCGGAGAACTTCCTTTACTACGCGGCCCGGCGCTGGTTCGGGGCTCATCCAGAGGAGCGCGAGAACAGGGCCCGCGAAGAACGCAGGGAGGGGATCTTTCATATCCCCTCGCAGTCGGGGACCGACGTTGCCGCTCAGCTGATCGTCCTCGACCGGCTCCAGCCCTCCCGCTTGGACCCCCGGCTGCGCTCAGCGCCGGGGGCGGCGGCGCTGGCGCGTTCGCCTCACGTGATCCTCAACATCCAGTATCCCCTGGGACTTGGTGCCTACCACATCCTCCGCCAAGTGATGGAGGCTACCGAGCATGTCGATGGGGTGTACATCCTGGGCAAGGCCGCGACCCTGAACGCGGACGTCGGCGACGTGATGGTCTCCGACGTGGTGCACGACGAGCAGAGCGGCAACACCTACTGGCTCAACAATTGCTTCTCCTTCGCGCAGCTCTCCCCGTTCGTAACCTCGCGGTCGGTGTTGGACCGCCAGCGGGCGGTCTCGGTGCGTTCAACTTTCCTGCAAAACCGCGGCTATCTCGAGCGCTATTACCGAGACGCCTACACCGTGGTCGAGATGGAGGCCGGCCCCTATCTGGGGGCCGTCTTCGAGGCCGGCGACAGCTCTCGCTATCCCGACCGGGAACAGGTGGACCTGACCCGCCCGGCGATGGAAGTGGGGGTGATCCATTACGCCTCCGACACTCCGTACACCCAGGCCCGGACGCTGGGCGCTCGGGGACTGCGCTTCGAGGGGATGGAGGCGACCTACGCGGGGGCGCTGGCGATCGCGGCCCGGATCCTGGAACGTTGCATCGGCCTGCCCGCAGAAGCGGAGACGTAGGCGGTGAGCGAGCTGGCCAGGGAGCGCTGCCAGGCCTGCAGCCAGGACACGCCCATCATCTCCTTAGAGGAGCAGCCGCAGCTGCTCTCCGAGCTGCACCGCGACTGGCGCCTCGAGGGCCAGTTGTTGCGCCGGCACTTCACCTTCCCCAACTTCGCCCAGGCCTTCACCCTCGCCACCCGGATAGCGCTGCTGGCGGAGCGCGAGGGCCACCACCCGGAGCTTCGGCTCGGCTGGGGTTACCTGGTGGTCGAGCTAACCACCCACGCCGCCGGGGGACTGACCAGAAACGACTTCGTCTTGGCCGCCAAGATCGACCGTGGCGCCGCTCCGCGGCCGGCTAGCTGAGCGATACCAGACAGATCCGACCGGCCGCGTCGGGCTCAGTCGTCTTCCTCGCCTCCCCAGCGCTGTTGCCGGCGGATCGCTCGCTTCTGTTCCCGCCAAGCGAGGTGCTGCTGGTGCCGACTCAGCTGGCCGACGACCCTCTCCGCCGGGTGTCCGACCGCGGCCGACTGGCCCTTCGGAGGCTTGGAGACCACGCTGACCTCGCCCATCACGGCGAAGGCCGTCACTCGGATGGTGGGTGATCCCGGGAGCGGGCTGGCCGCTCCGATCTTCAAGGTCTTGGCGCCCATGATGGCCAACCCGTCCACGTCCACGTCGATCCCCTCGGGCACGATCACCCGGATCGCTCCCATCACCGCCAGGGCGTGTGACTTTGGCCTGAGGGCCCAGCGCCCCTTGCGCACCGCCGAAGACATGATGCCCACGAACCAGGAAGTACCCGCCGACCTGGGCACAGCCAGCGGGGCTGGGGTCGCCGGGCCTAAATCCGCCTCCAGAACTTGGATGTCGGCCAGGGTTCGCGCGGAGAGAGCGGCATCCAACCGATCGGAGAAGTCCGCCAGGTCAAGTCGCCCGTCCGCGCAGGCGGCGCTCAGCCGATCCACGAGCCGGTCGCGCTCGCGGTCGGAAGCCAAGACAGTGCCCGCAGATCCGACAGGAGAGGGCCCCGGCTGGATCAGATCAGCCATCTTGGCAGTCTATACCCGCTATTCGGGGACTTCCGAGCCGGGGTCGCGCGCCAGCAGCTGAGGGTCGGCGGGCCGCTCCCATCGAAGTTCGCCACTGCGGGAGGTCCGCGCGCGTTGCCAGCCGCAGGCGACCAACGGCTCGCCTGCCACGAGGATGTCCGAGAGGTGTCCGCGGCTTGCCAAATGCAAGCAGCGCTGTCGTACCGGTGATTATGCTGGTCCGATGAAGCATCAGCCAGGCGGCTTGGTCATAACCGTGGCCGCCATCTTGGCGGTCCTGGGGACGGTGACCCTTGCGCCGGAGGCCGCGAACACCGCCTCCACGCCCGGACTCGCCAACGTGGCGAGCGCCGGCTCGCTGCAGTTGCTGCTGGACAGATTCATAGGCCCGCGCTTCATCAAGCAAACCGGCGATGACTGCCAGAATCAATCGATGGGCAGCCTGGGGCTCGCCCAGGAGATCGTCGCCGGAGAACTTACCCCCAACGTATTCATTCCGATCGGGGCTGCTCCGATGGACCTGTTGGAGCCCAAATTCACCAAGTGGGCGGTGCAGTTCGCCGCCAGTCCCTTGGTAGTCGCCTACTACCCCAAGGGGCCTCACGCCGCCGAACTGAAGAAGATCTCTGAGGGCAAGTTGCCTATCAAGGACCTCTTCGCCTTGATGGCGACCCCGGGCTTCAGGCTTGGTCGCACCGACCCGGCGCTTGACCCTCAAGGCCAGGGCTTCATCGAGATGGTCCACTTGGCCGAGAAGTACCTCGGGGTGAGTGTGACCACCGCCAACCACGATCTGGGGGGTAGCAACGGCAGCTCGCAGATCTTCTCGGAGACCGGGCTAGAGCCCACTCTCCAGGCGGGTGAACTCGACGCCGCCAGCGCCTACCGCCCCCAGGCGGTTCAGCTTGGACTTCCCTACATCTCGCTGCCCGATCAGGTCAACTTCGGCGACCCCAAGGATGCCGCGATCTATGACAAGTCCACCCTGACCCTCTCGACCGGTCAGGTGGTGCATGGTTCCTTGCTCGATCTGGAGGCGTCGGTGTTGATGGTTGGCGGTGACCCCGGAGCCGGCACCGCCTTCGTGAAATTCCTGCTCGGCGCCACGGCGCGCCACATCTTCACCCAGGAGGGCTACACGCTCCTGCCCCCCGCACTGCTGGGCCACAAATCGGCAGCGCCTGAGTCGATCAGGGACCTCATTCCTAAGAGTTGATTGCCCTGCCGGGTCCGGTGGCGCTGCGGGGCTCTGGAATGAGGGCCAGCACGGGTGCCGCCCTGGCCGGAGCACTGATCGTTTGGGTCGCCCTGCTCGGCCCGCTGGTGGTGTTGCTGGCTCATCTCACCCCCGGATCGGTGGTAAGCGCTCTGCGCCAACCGGGGGCTTTCCAACCGCTGGAGGTCTCAGTTCTGGCCTCCCTGATCGCGCTTGGCGTGATCCTCTTGCTCGGCACCCCCCTGGCCTACCTGATGGCCCGCGGCCGGCTGCCCTTCCCCCGACTGTGGGAGGTCGGGGTGATCCTGCCGCTGCTCACCCCACCTCTGGTGATCGGACTTCTGCTGATCTTCATGGTCGGTCCGGCCACCCCGATCGGTGAGGCGCTCTCCCACCTCAACCTCTCGGCCTCAGACACCTTCTTCGCCCTAGTGATCGCCGAGATCTACGAGTCGGTTCCCTATTACGTGCTGGGCGCCGCGGCGGCCTTCGCTGCCGTTGACCCGGAGCTGGAGCAGGCGGGGGCTCTGCTGGGGGACGGTCGCTGGCGAACGTGGCGCCGGGTCACCCTGCCCCTGTCAGCTCCCGGTCTGTCCATGGCCCTGGCCGTCACCTGGGCCCGCGCGATGGGGGCTTTCGGAGCGGTCCTGATCATCGCGTACCACCCGTTCGGGCTTCCGATGCAGATCTGGACGACCCTCCAGGAGACGGGACTCAGTTCCGCCCTGCCGTTCGCTCTGGTGCTGCTTGTGGTCGCCTTACCTCTGCCGATCGGCGCCTACTTCTGGAGTAGCCGTGCTCGTCGCCGAATTTGAGGTAACACGCCGCGCCTTCACGGTGCGGATGGACATCCAGGTCGAGCCGGGCGAGCGGTTGGCCGTCCTCGGTCCCTCGGGTGCCGGCAAGACCACTTTCTTGGAAGCGGTGGCCGGGCTGGTGCCACTGACCGCAGGCGAGATCCGACTCGATCAGCGCCAGCTCAGCTCGGCCGCCCGACCCCAGTCCGACGTCCCGGTGGGTCGGCGTGGCGTCGGTCTGCTCCGCCAGAACCCGGGACTCTTCCCGCACCTCACCGTCCTCGAGAACATCTGCTATCCGGCGGGCGCCTCCGCCGAGACCGCGACCGCCGCCGCGGCCCGGATGGGGCTCCACGGTCTGCTTCAGACCCGCCCCCAGGGGCTCTCCGGGGGCGAGGCGCAGCGGGTGGCGCTCTGCCGAACGCTCCAGACCACAGTGCGTCTGCTCTGTTTGGACGAGCCCTTCAGCTCGCTGGATCGGCCCCTCGGGCTCGAGCTGCTGGGGGTGCTCGGCGAGGAGCTTCGGAGCCGGGGCATGGCGGCGCTCCTGGTCACCCACCAATTGCAGGAGGCCCAGGCGTTCGCGGACCGGGTGGCGGTGCTGGCCAAGGGGTCGGTGCTCCAGGTGGGGGGTCCCCGCGAGCTGGTGCTGCGGCCCAAAACGGCGGTGGTGGCATCTCTGGTCGGGTACCGGGGGTGGCTGCGCCGCGGTGAGCAGTTGCTGGCCATCCATCCCGACCGGATTTGGCCCGCTGGCTCAGCGGCCACGGCCGGCGCCCTATCCGGCAGAGTGGTGGGAATGAAGCCGGACGGGGCGCGCATCGACGTCGAGCTGGAGTCGCTAGGGGACTGGTTGGGCCGTTTTCACTGTTCGTTCGAAGAGCCGCCAGCGCTCGGTTCGGAACATTCGTTCCGGGCGGAGGCGGCACCGGTCTTCGCGGGTTCGGCTGCCGTCTTTGACTGAGGCCGGACCGACTCGCCGATCACCTGGCGCCGGCGGCGCCGGGGCCGTCGAAGCCGGACGCCGGTTGCGCCTGGCGCGTCTCGGCGCCGGGCTGACCCAGAGTCAGCTGGCCGATCTCTGCAGGGTCAGCCGCCAGGCAGTGGCCGGAGCCGAGGTGGGATCTTGGTCGCCCTCGCTGGGGGTCGCGCTCCATCTCGCGCAATCGCTGGGTACCACGGTCGACCAGCTTTTCGCCGCCGGGCAGGACCCTCGCTACGTGCAAGCCACCGCCCTGGGGACAGACCGGCCGCCGCTGAGGGCGCGGCTGGCCTTGGTGTGGGATCGATGGGTGGCGCTCCCACTGACTGGTGACCGGGCGATGGTCGCCGGATTTACCGCCGCCAGCGGCCGGGTGGATGGGCGCCAGGAGGCGCGAATCTGGGGCAGTGGTCGGTCCCTGGTCGTCGCCGGCTGCGACCCGGCCCTACCGCTGCTGGCGGAGCCGATCGCCGCGGCCCGCGACGGGTGGACCATGGAGTGGTGGGCATGCTCGAGTCGGGAGGCGCTCCGCCTGCTGGACGCTGGGCTGGTCCATGCCGCCGCTGTACATCGCCCGGTCGGTGGCGGCCGCCTTCCGGGGAGTCAGCGAGGTCGGGCCAGGATCGGCTTCGCGGGTTGGCGGGAGGGAGTGCTCGTGCGGCGTCCTGGGAAAGCGGCTAATCCGCGCTCTCTGGAGCAGGTGGTGGACCGGGGGCTGCGCTGGGTAAATCGCGAGCCCGGCTCGGAAGCTAGGAATCTTCTGGACCGCGAGCTGGCCCGTCTCGGTGCAGCCGGCTCGGCGCTGGCTGGCTACGCCAGCCAGGCTGAAGGCCACCTCCAGGTGGCCAGTGCCATCGCCAATGGAACCGCCGAGGCCGGCATCGCCAGCGAGTCCGCGGCGCTCGCCTACGGACTTCGCTTCCTGCCTCTCTCCGAGGAGCAATGTGTGCTCCACGTGGACCGGGACCGCATCGACACCCCGGAGTTACGCCTGCTCTTGGCCGCTCTGGGAGGACCGACGCTGAGTCGAGAACTCGCGGCATTGCCTGGGTATCAGACTACGATCCTTGGCCAGGAGCTTTAGCCGCAACTGCCCGTCCGGCCGGCTCGCGGGCTGCGGCACGGATACTCGTTTACGGGTGCTTGCCGCTGCTGTCATCTCCCGCTTTCTGACGCGGTGCGCTCCGGAGATTGGAGGCGCCCCGGCGCGGCAATCTCTTAGTCACACCTTAGTACCAGTTTAGCCACCACTTAATCGGACATACGCAATCATGACTCTTGTAACAGCCGCGGCTGACACCGAGTGGTCGGGCGGTCAGATCCACGAGGCTGGATTTAGGGAGGTAAGCGCTTGATTGCTTGGCGAGTGGGTCCCTGGCGAAAGCGGCAGGGGCTTCTGATATTGACTGCGTGCGTTATCGCGCTGTCAGCGGTGGCCGCGACGCCTTTGCATTTGGTTGGTGCTAAGACCAAGAATGTTCCGCTGGTCGTCTACTCGTCCCAGGGCTACGACAAGAACACGGTCAAGGCATTCCAGAAGGCGACGGGAATCCCCACGCAGCTCGTGGATGACAGCACGGGACCGTTACTCGCACGGATTGCGGCCGAAGCCAACAATCCCCAGTGGGGGCTGCTCTGGGTGGATGGCGATGAAGCGTTCGCCGCACTCGATCGTCAGGGAACGTTGCTGAAGCACTTCGAGCCCAAGGTCGATTGGACTGCCGCCGCCAGGAAAGTCATTCCTTCCGATAAGAGTTACGTTCCTACTGGATTCACGCTGGCTTGCGCCTTGATCTACAACTCGGCGGAGGTGAGCACGCCACCCTCGACGTGGGCGCAGCTCAGTCAGCCGCAATGGAAGGGAGATCTCGGGATGAACAACCCCTCCATCTCGGGTCCGACCTATCCCTGCGTGGCGGGCGTGATGAATCACGACCGGGGTATCAGCGCCGGGGAACAGTACTTCCTCCAGCTCAAGAACAATGGCCTGGTCATCCACGACGTCAACGGGGACACCCTCAACGCCTTAGAATCCGGGCAGATCAAACTGGCGCTCATCCAAAGCTCAGCAGCGATTGGAGCGGCGGAAGACTCCTCGCTCAAGGTGGCGTTCCTCAAGCCGGAGACTCTACTGCCGTCGGTCATCGGCATTGACAGCAAAGTGTCGCACCAGGAGCGCCTGGAGGCGGAGAGGTTTGCGGCCTTCGTGTTGTCCAAGCCAGGACAGCATCAGATGCAAACTGGAGATCCGACTGGCGACTCTCTCTACTGGCCAGTACTTCAAGGTGTAAATCCACTCCCTGCACTGCCGCAGTTCTCCGGCGTGCCTTACCAGGTCGTCAACGCCTACACCTGGGGTCCCAAGGAAGCGACGCTCAATACTTGGTTCACCAATAACGTAGTTTCCTGACCACTTGAAGACGCTGTCCCTCCCCGGTCAGCCCTCCAAACGGGGCCGGGGGTCGCTACGTGCGGCTCCCGGCCTTTTCGGGTGGACGGGCCTGGCCTTGGTGCTAGTGGTCCCCGTCGGCCTTTTTCTGTTGACCGCCTTCAGTCCCCGGCTGTTCGATCAAGGCTCAGCCTGGCTGAGCGTCGCCAGCTTTCAGTCCGCCATCCAGTCTGGCGTTCTGCCGGGGATTTTCGACTCGATCCTGGTGGGGGGTATCACCGCGGTCACTTCGGTGGCGGTGGCGCTGGTCCTGGCCTGGTGGGTGGCGCGCACTAACCTCCTGGGACGGGGTCTCTGGTCATTCCTGATGTGGGCGGTGCTGCTTTCCCCGTCTTATCTGGTGGCGCTCGGTTGGGAGCAGGTGCTGGTCAGCCACGGAGCCTTTTGGGACCTCGGACTCCGAGTGCCTTGGCTAACCAACTTGTTCTTCGGACCAGTCGGAGTCGCCTTTGTATACATCACCAAAGGGGTGCCCTTTGCTTTTCTGGCGGTGGCGCCCGCGCTGGCCGGGATCGGGCGCGAGTACGAGGACGCTGCGCGAATCCATGGGGCGGGTCGGATTGGGGCATGGCGTACCCTGCTGCCGATGCTGGCCCCGGCCCTCTGGGCCGGGTTGGCGCTGGTATTCGCTGAGACGATCAGCGATTTCGGAGTGGCGGACACACTGGCGGCCTCCAGCAAGTTTCCGCTGGCCACCTTCACGCTCTTCAACGCCATCGACAATTACCCAGTCCATTTCCCGGTCGCCGCGGCGGTCGGGTGGTTTCTGGTCGGGGCCGTGGGGCTGGCGCTGCTCCTCCAGGCCCGCGCCATCCGCGGTCGAGTTTATGGCGTGCTCAGCGGCAGGACCAGAAACCCTGTCAGGATCCAGCTGCCCCGGTGGGGTCAGTTCCTCGGGGTGGGCATCGCGGCCGGCTTCTTTGTGCTGGCTCTTGGCGCCCCAGTTCTGGGAGCGCTGACCTCCTCCCTCCTTAAACCGGGAGCCGGTCACCTCGCCGTGGCCGAGCTGACCACAACCTATTACCGGCATCTTTTTCATACTGGGTCGCTGATTGCGCCGCTGGAGTTCTCGGCCCGGATGGCCGCGATCGTGGCCAGCATCGTCGCGGTCCTGGCGGTGGCGATGGCCCATTTCTTGACTCGGCGCCAGGCGGGCCTGGGCGCGCGGATGCTAGACCTGCTCCTGCTGGCCACCATCGCGCTGCCCGGAATCGTGCTCGGCGCCGGCTACATCTTCGCCTACAACTTGCCCTTCATCAACGACGTGGGCATCCACCTCTATGGCACGGCTCTGTTGTTGGGGATGGCCTATTTGGCCGGGGCATTGCCGACTACCACCCGAATCCTGGTGGGACCTCTGGCCCAAGTCGACCAGTCGCCGGTGCAGGCGGCGAGGGTCCATGGGGCAGGACCTCTGCGTGCCTGGGTTTCCGCCGTGGTCCCGGTCGTGGCTCGCAGCTGCCTCTGGGCCTGGCTGCTGACTTTCACCGGGGTTCTGTTCGAGCTGCCAGTGTCGCAAATGCTGTATCCGCCCGGGCAGTTTCCCCTGTCGGTGGCGATCACCTCGGCGCTTTCCACCTACATCTACGGACCGGGGACGGCGATGATCGTGGTCTCGATTGCGTTCGCGCTGGCCGTGGTGGCGGTGGCCATGCTGGGCTTCCGCTGGCTGACCCCGCGCGGCTGGCGCAACATCGCCGTCGCTCAGCGATGACGGCGTCGGTCCGTCCCCTCGACGCTCCCCTGGCGGTCCGCGGTCGGGGCCTGACCAAAGAATTCCAGGACCGCACCGTGCTGGATGCAGTCGATCTGGACGTCGCCGCCGGGCAATTCGTGGTGCTTTTGGGTCCCTCCGGATCGGGCAAGACAACATTGCTCCGCTGTGTCGCCGGCACGGAGCGACCGACAAGTGGGACCCTGTGGGTTGGCGGAGCCGAGGTCTCGGGGCCCGCCGGCCATGTGCCGCCCGAGCGGCGGGGTCTGGCGATGGTCTTTCAGGATTACGCCCTGTGGCCCCACATGAGCGCGCGGGGGAATGTCGCGTTCGCGGTGCGGCGCCTGGGCCTGGGCCGGGCGGAAGCCCGGGTTCGAACCATGGAGATGCTGGAGCGGGTCGGACTAGCCCCATTGGCCGACCACTACCCTGGTCAGATGTCCGGTGGGGAGCAACAGCGGGTGGCCCTGGCACGCGCCTTGGGATGTGGGGCCCGCTTGCTTCTCTGCGACGAGCCACTCTCCAACCTCGATGCTCACCTCCGAGAGCGCATCCGAGTCGAAATCTCGACCCTCTGCCGCGACAGCGGTACCTCAGTGGTCTACATCACGCACGACCAGCAGGAGGCATTTGCTCTGGCTGACAAGCTGGGGGTGATGCACCAGGGAAGAGTTTTGCAATGGGGGACCCCGGAGTCCGTGCATCTGCGCCCGAATGATGCCTTCGTGGCCCGCTTCACTGGACTGGCTGGTCAAATCCGCGGCCAAGTGGTACGGGTGGAATCCCCGACCCGGGTCGAGGTCCGGTGCGGGCGCTACCGGCTGCAGGCGACTGCGCCCCACCCACTTGCCGAGACCGCGACGGTCGACGTGTTGCTGCGACCCGACGCCATCTCCATGGTCGCGCCCAGCCCGTCCCCGCAGGTATTGGCGGCTTTGGTGAAGGATGTCTCGTTCCGAGCGGGATGGTATGAGCACGTCGTGGATCTGCCGAGTGGCGAGCGGCTCACCGGGATCCGGGCCGGAGAGCGCCATGAGCGGGGTCGTAACGTCGGCCTCCAGCTGGACCCTGCCGGCTGCCTCGCCTTCGCCCCTCCCCCGGCGGACGACAGCAGCCAACTGGACGCCCTGGCGGGCGGGAACAGTTCTTGGCTAATCGGCGAAAATCCAATCTACTTGGACATCAGCCGCTCGGAGGTGCAGCTGCGGTGACGGGGACCTTGCTGATCGCGCTGGCCGTCTTCGGTGCCAGCGCCGTGGAGATGGTGGAAGCCTGACCATCGTGCTGGCCTCCGGCCTCACTCGGGGGTGGCGCTCCGCTCTCGAGGGGGCCGGAGTGGCGGTGCTCTGTCTGGTGGTGGTGGTGGCCGTCTTCGGCCCCGCCCTCATCCATCACGTGCCGATCAACGTGCTCCGCGTGGTGGTCGGGAGCTTGCTGTTGGTGCTCGGCCTGCAATGGCTGCGCAAGGCACTTCTGCGGGCCAGCGGGCACAAGGCCAAGCACGACGAGGACGTCATCTACCAAAGAGAGGTGGAGCGGCTCTCCGCCATTCCCCGCTCGTCGTCCGGGCGGGATGCCATCGGCTTCGCGATCAGCTTCAAAGGAGTCCTGCTGGAGGGAATGGAGGTGGTGATGATCGTGCTCAGCTTAGGCCTCAGCTCGGGCCACCTGGCGGTCGCAGCCCTGGCCGCGCTAGCCGCCGTGGTCGTAGTGGGGGCAGTCGGAGTGGCGGTCTCTCGGTCAACTGCGGGAGGTCCCGGAGAACGCCATGAAGCTGGCCGTGGACCTGATGCTGGTGAGTTTCGGGAGCTTCTGGAACGGCGAGGGAGTGGGGGTGCGCTGGCCAGGGGCGGAGCTCTCTTTGCTGGGGCTGCTGGCGATCTACGCGGCCATTAGCTGGCTGGCGGTCCGGATCCTCAATCGAGCCAGGACCACCTGACCCGCGGTGGAGGCGGGGTGAGTCGGTGGCCAGCCGCCGTCGGGAGGTTTGGCTACGAATTTCTGATCGGGGACACGCCCGAACTGGCCGCGGGAGTGGCGCTGGTCATCGTGGGCGCTCAGCCGCGCAGTTGGTGCGGTGACCTTTTGGTTCATTCCGGTGGCGGTGGTAGTGCTTCTGACAGTGAGCCTCTGGCGGGGCACCTCCAGTCACCAGGACTAGCGAGGTCGGTCACTCGCGGGGATGTGCAGCCGCGCGGACCCGCCACCCACCGGTCGTGCGGGTTAGGGGCGCCAAACGGTCTGGATGTTGGTGAACTCCCGCATGCCGAAGTGGTGCAGCTCCCGGCCGATACCGCTCCACTTAACTCCTCCGAAGGGTAGACGGGCGTCCGAGTGGGTCATGCCGTTGACGAACACGGCCCCGGTGTCGAGCTGCGCTGCCAGTTCGACACCGTGCTCCACATCCTGAGTCCAGACGTTGCCTCCCAGGCCGTAGCGGCTGTGATTGGCCAGCCGCAGCCCCTCGGCCTCGTCGCCGAAGCGCGTGAAGGAGGCCACCGGGCCGAAGGTCTCCTCATCGAACACGGCTATTCCCGGCTTGCTCCCCAGCATTACCGTGGCCGGGTAGAAGAATCCCGTCCCCTCCTGCGGCGCCCCGCCCAGAGCGAGCCGGGCGCCCGCGCTCACCGCACGCTGCACCTGGTCGTGCAGCTCCTCGCGCAGGTCCTGCCGCGCCAGCGGTCCCAGCCGGGTCTCGGGGTCCAGGGGGTCCCCCAGGGCCAGCTTCGCGGCCAGCCCAATGAATCGCTCCTCGAACTCTTCGGCCACTGACTCCGCTACCAGGAAGCGCTTGGCCGCGATGCAGCTCTGCCCCGCATTCTGGAAGCGGGCGCGCACGCCAACCTCCGCGGCGTGGGCCAGATCGGCGTCAGCGAGGACCAGGAAGAAGTCCGAACCGCCCAGCTCCAGCACCGCCTTCTTGCACTCGCGCCCGGCCAGAGCGGCTACCTTGCTCCCGGCCGCCTCGCTGCCAGTCAGGGTGACCGCGCGCACCCGGGGGTCGGCTATCACCCCCTCGATCGGCTCTGCCCCCACCACCAGCGCGCCTAGAGCGCCCTCCGGAAACCCGCTCTCGGCGACCAGCCGCTCCAGGGCCAGAGCGGTCCCGAAGCAGTTCCGCGCGTGCTTCAGCACCGCCGTATTGCCCACCATCAGCGCGGGGGCCGCGAAGCGGACCACCTGCCAGAGCGGGTAGTTCCAGGGCATGATCGCCAGCACCACCCCGAGCGGCCGAAAGGCGACGAAGCTACGCGGGGAGTCGGAGGGGGACGGCTCGTCGGCCAGGAAGCTGGCCGCCTGGTGGGCGAAGTACTCGCAGGTGACGGAGCACTTGTCCACCTCAGCCTGGGCCTCGGCCAGTGGCTTGCCCATCTCGGCAGTGACCAGATGGGCCAGAGCTTCCCGCTCGCGCCGAAACCCCTGGGCCAGCTCCAGCATCCGCTCCGATCGCCACGCGATCGACTCCCGGCGGTTGACCTGGTAGGCATGCTCTGCCCGCTCGAGAACGGTCTCAATCTGCTGTGTGGTCAGGGCAGGGTATTCGGCGACCAGCGCCTCGGTGGCGGGATTGACGGACCGGAATACCTCGGTCGCGCTTGCTGTGACCGGCATCTCAATGAGCCTCCGCTGACTGGGGCCCACTGGGCCCGGGGGTGAAGAGCACCACCAAGTTTGACAGCACCAGGCTCAGCTCGCCTCGTTCTGCCAGCAGCTCCAGATGGGCGACGGTCTCGTTGACCGCCAGCATCTGATTGAAGGCGTCGAGCTCGGAGAACTTCTTCCTTCGCCTGGTCCAGGGCACTGCCTGGGCCACGTCCAGGGCGGACCGGGACCCGCCCTGGACCGCCTCCTGGCAAAGCTGAAGCCGCAGCCGGTGGTGCTCCAGGAGCTGGTCCACTCGGCCGGCGAGGTCTGGGAAGGTGGGGCCGTGGGCGGGGAGGACCAGCTGGGCCGGGAGGTCGCGGACCTTCTCTAAAGAGTGCAGGAAGTGCAGCAGCGGAAGCCCTCCGACCGGCACCTCGACTCCGATCGAGGGGGTGATGTGGGGGAGAACGTGGTCCCCGGCGAAGAGGATCTGGGTGCTCGGGTCCCAGAGGCAGAGATGGCCTCTCGTGTGGCCCGGGGTGGGCAGGACCTCGAGCGCGCGGCCGTCGAACCGCAACTCGCCGTCGGAGAGGAAGAGGTCCGGGAGTGGGGAGAGCCAAGCCGGGCGCGGGTTGGCGGCGGCCTCTTGGTCCAGCGCCTCGACTACCGAGCTCGCCCCATGCCGGAGCAGCAGCTCCTTGGTCCTGGCCCGTGCCAGAGCGGGGTCGGTCGCCATTATCTGGGCGGTCTCGCGGTCGCCCAGCCCCAAGGTGACAAACGCTCCGGCCGCCTCCCGGATCTGGCCAGCCGCCCCCAGATGATCGCCGTGGACGTGGGTGGCGAAGAGCTGGCGGATCGACTTCAGCCCGCTGCCGAACCGAGTCAGCGCTGAGGTAAGCGCCTCCCAGCTGAGGGGATGGACCCAGCCGCAGTCGATCAGGAGGTCCCCGCCGGCGCCCCGCCAGAGGTAGGCATTGACCGCCCGCAGGCCATCGTTCGGAAGCGGGAGCGGGATTCGGAAGAGCCCTTCGGCGACCTCCTCAGGTCCGCCCTCGGCCCAGGCGGACGAGCTGGGCACGTACGCGGTCACTTCTTCGGTGCTTTGGTCTGTTTGGCTGGCAAGTCGTTTCCATCGTCGCGGTCTGAACTGGCGATGATCGCCCGGTTGACGGCTGCCAGGTCGAGCACTCGATGGGAGCGGATCTGGAGCTGGCAGGTGAGCAGTCCCTCACCTTCGGTGGTGAGCCGGATGGGGCGCAGGGTCACGTTCTCGCCGGGGCCCAGCTGCAGGGCTTGGGTGAGCTCCTGGTGGAGCCGGGTCAGAGGGACCTGGGGCGACAGCAGTAGCTCCATGTCCAACTGGATGGGCACATGGGTCACGGTTAGGGCGGAGGCCAAGGCGGCGCTGTTGGGGATCCGCACCAACCGCCCGCCCACGTCCATGGTGGTGTAGACGACTCCGATTTGGGTGATCACCCCGGAATAGTCGTAGCCGCCGAACAGGTAGGTGCGGAGGTGGACCCAGCTGCCGACGCTGAACGGGCGCGCCATCAAAAGGACGATGCCGGCGAAGACGCTGGAGAGCGAGGTCTGGGCCGCCACTCCCACGACCACGCCCAGCACGGCCCCAGCCGCCAGCAGTCCGCCGAGATTGATGTTGAGGGCGGAGAGGACTCCCAGCCCTAGGATGATGTAGAGGCACCAGGTCACGACCGGGCGCCAACCCGAGAGCCCGGACCCGCGCAATCGGTAGAAGGCCCGCGCCACGAAGGAGCGGATGGCGATCCCGCCGAAGACCACGGCCAGCAAAAGGATCCCGAGCTGCACCTCGGTTCGATAGCGCTTGGGGGTCAGCGCCAGCAGCTCCGGCCGCACCGCGAACAGCGCCGCCAGCAGGATCACCGCCACCATGGCGGTGATCCAGGAACCGTGGCGCTCCTGGCTCAGGGTGGGGCGGGGAGCGATCACGCGCCCATGCTGCCAGAGCGGGCGGAAGAGGCGCTCAATCCATGGGCGCGACTGCCACGCGAGAGCCGGTTCGGGCGGTTGGGCCACCCGGCCGCTATATTCGCCATCAAGAGCATGAATGAATTGGTCTCGATTGAGGGACCGGCTGAGGACTTTGATCGGCTCGCGGCCGCGCTGCGGGCCGACTCCGGCGACCTGTCCACCTTTCTGGAGGTGGTGGCCAGCAAGTTCGAGGCCGCCCTTCCGGGCCGTACCAAAGTAGAGCGCGACGGGGGAATGCTCCGCCGCCGCCGCCAGGTTAGGCGGGTCAGCCTGGAGCTGGGCGACCTGCGCTTCGAGCTGGCCAGGTCGGGCGGCGCGGTCGCGGCCCAGTGCACCAGGGTGGTGCGGGGGATCGCCCTGAAGACCGAGATGCTCAATCTCGATGCCTGGCTCGTGGAGCTGGCGCGTGCCCTTTCCGCCCAGGCTGGCGCCAGCTCCCAGGACCGAGTGGCGCTCGAGCGCCTGCTCAGCTGATGCGCTTTCTTCGCCGCGGCTCAGCGACCACCGAGAGCTCGGAAGAGACCGCCCTGAGGCTGGAACGAGCCGAGCGCAGTCGGCAGCTGGTGGAAGGGGGGGGGATCCCCTTGGAGGCGGAGGAGCGGATCCGGCGGCAGCTGCTGCAAGGTGGCGTCTGGACCTCCGACCTCTCGGTCGCTGAGTTGGCCGCGCTCCACGGCATCGGCTACGAGCCAGTCGCCCAAGTGCTGGGGAGTTCTTTGTACCGGCTGGGCTGGATCAACACCGGCTGGAACGTGGGTCCGGGGATCGGCGTGGGCATGCGCGGTGCCTATGCCTGGGGGGCGCTGGAGCCGACCGAGAACCAGGCCCTGACCCGCTCGCTGCTAGAGGCCCGGGCGCGGGCGATCCACCGGCTGGTCCTGGAGGCCCAGGGACTGCGGGCGGACGGCGTCGTTGGGGTGCGGCTCAAGGTGAGCCACTGGGAGTGGGCGCAGGGGATGTCTGAGTTCACCGTGCTGGGGACAGCGGTCCGCCGGACCGGGGCCCCATCCCCGACCGAGCCCTTCACCTCAACTCTGACGGGCCAGGACCTGGCCAAGCTGCTCTCCACCGGCTACTTCCCGGTCCGCTTGGTGATGGGGGCCAGTGCCCAGCAGGCCGTCTCCATCTTCGGCCGGGGCTTCGGTGGCTTCTCCCCCTGGACCAACAGCGAGGTGGCTCCCTTCAGCCGGGCCATGCATCAGGCCCAGACGGCGGCCCGGCAGCGGATCGGGCTGGAGGCGGCCGAGGCGGGGGCCAGTGGGGTGGTGGGGGTTGATTTCAGTTCCAACGTGATTGAGTACGCAACCGGATCCGAGGCCGTGCTGGGGCGGATTGTGGAGTGGGTGATCCTGGGCACCGCGGTCGTGCCGCGCCCCGGTGCCGTTGCCGTTCCGCCGCCCACCCTGGTGGTGCCACTCAGATCCAGGAGGACCGCCGATGTCGGATCAACTATCCCCTAAGCCGGACATCCCGGAGGACGCTGTGCGTCGGCTGCGCGAGATGCGTGGCGGCGACGGCAAGAAGGGCCTGTTCACCAGCGACCTCTCGATCTCCGAGTTCCTCTTGGTCAAGGAGGCGGGCTTCGACCCGGTGGGATTAGTGATTGGCAGCTCGATCTACCACATCGGGCTCCAGATCGCGAATTACCGGCAGAACCAGGAGCTCCAGGTGCTGAGCCAGGCCATGTACCAGGCGCGCGAGCTGGCCATGAGTCGGATGGAGGAGGAGGCGGACGCTTTGGATGCGGACGGCATCGTCGGGGTCCGGCTTGACATCAACCGTTACGAGTGGGGTCAGGGACTCGCCGAGTTCATGGCCGTGGGCACCGCGGTCCGCAGCCAAAAAGGAAGCATGCGGACCAACAAGAACAAGCCCTTCACCTCGGACTTGTCGGGCCAGGATTTCTGGACCCTCCTGCAGGCCGGCTACGCGCCCTTGGCGCTGGTGATGGGCTCCTGCGTGTATCACGTGGCCCACCAAGGACTGGGGCAGTGGATGCGCAGCGTGGGTCAGAACCAAGAGATGCCCAACTTCACCCAGGCCCTCTACGACGCCCGGGAGCTGGCCATGGAGCGGATGCAGAACGAGGCCGAAGAGGTGGCGGCGGAGGGAATTGTGGGCGCGCAGATCCGGGAGAGCAATCACGGCTGGGGCACCCATGTGATCGAGTTCTTCGCGGTGGGCACCGCGGTCAAGCCGACCAAGGACGACCACCGCATCGCGCCTCCCCAGCTGGTGCTCTCCCTGGACCAGTAATTGGCGCTGGCCGAGGGCCCCGGGAGGGCGCTGCCGTTAGTCCTGCTCTACGACGACCTCTTCCTGCAGCACGAGAGTCCGGGACATCCGGAGTCGCCTGAGCGACTGCGGGCTATCACCGCCCGGTTGCGGGCGGAGCCGCAACTGCAGGACTGTCGCTGGGAGGCTGCCCCACCAGCCACCGAGGACGATGTCCGGCTGGTCCACTCGCGCCAGTACCTGAAGCAGATTCAAGCCTTTTGCGCCAAGGGCGGCGGCTGGATCGATCCCGACACCTACTGCCGGCGCGGCTCCTACCAGGTTGCCCTGGGGGCGGTCGGGGCGGCTCTGGCCGCCGTCCGGCTGGCGGCCACTAGCCCCGGCTCTTCGGCCTTCGCTCTGGTCCGCCCGCCCGGTCACCACGCCACCCCGGACCGGGCCATGGGCTTCTGCCTTTTCAACAACGTCGCCATCGCGGTGCGCCACGCGCAAACCAGCTATGGGGTGGAGCGCATTGCGGTGGTCGACCTCGATGTCCACCACGGCAACGGCACTCAGGATGCCTTCTACCAAGATGGCTCGGTCCTTTACTGCTCCTTGCATCAGACTCCGCTCTATCCCGGCACTGGGACCGCGGCTGAGCTGGGCGCGGGAAAGGGGCTTGGTGCCAACCTCAACTTGCCCTTGCCGCCGGGCACCGGACCGGCCCGCTGGCTCGGTGCGTTGCGCGAGCAGGTGCTGCCCGCGCTGCGCCGCCACCGTACGCAGCTGATCATGGTCAGCGCCGGTTTTGACGCTCTTGCCACCGATCCCCTGGCCCAGCTCAATCTGGTTCCCGAGACATATGGCACTGCCGCCTTCCTGCTCCGCGATATCGCCACGGAGCTGGGGTGCGGCCCCACCGTCTGGTGCTTGGAGGGTGGCTACGACTTGGTGCAGATGCCCGAGGCTGTCCGCCGCTGCGCCCTCGCCCTGGCGGGGGGTGCCATCGCCTGACCAGCTGCCGCCCTGGTCGGGCATTAGCATGGCCCCGATGCAGCATGCGGTTTCACCTTTCCAACTGGACAAGATTGACCCGAACCCTCCGTACGCCAGCGATGACGCTGTCCTCTACGGGCGGGTCCAGATCAGCAAGACCTTCACCGGAGACCTGGAGGCCCAGAGCCAGGTGGAGATGCTCTCCGTCAGAGCCGATCCGGTGGGCGCCGGCTATGTAGCCCTGGAGCGGGTCGAAGGGACGTTGCAAGGGAGGCGCGGGACCTTCGCTTTGCTCCACATCGGAACCATGACTGGGGACACTCCCTGCGCCAAGTGGACCATCGCACCGGGCTCCGGAACGGGCGAGCTGAGGGGCATCTCGGGCGGGGCCACGATCCAGATCGACCAGGCCGGAGCTCACACCCTGCTCTTGGATTACCAGCTGGGCTGACCGGCCGACAGGGGTGTTGACCGCTGGCCGACCGCGGATGCCGTTGGTACATCGCGCCAGGTTGAGCCAAGCCTCAAGCGGTGTTAAGTAAAGCGGGCTGGGACTCGTGGAGGGCGCGCTGCGCGATTTCCAGGAGAGAGCGTTCTTCCTGCTCCCGGATTCCGCGGCGCGAGTACTCGCTGGCGGTCGGTCTGCGCAGGGTCTCCGCCAGACCATGAGCGGCCACTTCGATCTGAGCGGCAACCAGCAATGGATCCAGCCGGTTGTAACCGCCGTTCGCAACCTTGGCTTCGTGGGACATCACCGTTAGGGTGGGCTCGTCCTGCCGAAGGATCATCCCAATCAGGCGGCGAAAGAGCCGCAACACGTCCCGCCGATGAGTGGTGTACTCCAAGGGCGTCCCCAAATTCGGTCGGGGGCGCTGGTGCAAGCGGCCCTGATGGGAGTTGGCCAGCGGCAACTCCTTATAGACGGGGCATTCTGGTCCACCTGGGCGCTGGCGTGGTTGGGGTTGCCGAGGAGAAGTTGAACCCACACTCCTCGCATTCGCTAAGGGCCGCCGGTCCAACTTTGTTCGTCGGGGCCCCGGTCAGGGCAAGTGCACCTCAGCTCCGCCATCCAGGCGGAGCGTCAGTGATCTGACCCCGGGGGCACCTCCCACCGCCAGCACCCCAGGGACCGCCTCGCTGAGATGACTCAGCAGCGCCGGCTCCGGACCGCCGACCTCGACTTCGGCGATCCCTCGGGGCGAGATGCGATGGTCGCTCGGGGCTGTGGAGGGGTGCTGGGCGGGGTTCTCCCACGAGATAAAGAACGGCAGCCGCGCGGTACCGAAGGCCTGCGCCATGCCAACGCTGGTCCAGCGGATCTCGGTCCCGTCCGCCAGCGCGCGCGACCCCCCTTCCAGCTGTTGGCCAAGCCGAGTCGCTACCGCAGCTAGGTCGGCTGTCGCGAGGCATAAACCGATCGGGGTAAGTCGGTCCCGGTCGGCGGCGGCCAGCACTGCTCGCCCCAGGAGACTGGTGCGGGCCAGCTGGGCGTCCTCCACGGCGACTAGCTCCAGGTACTGGCTGCCGATCGGCACGATTAGGTTGGCGGTTCCCCAGCGGCGGTGGCTACCCCCCGGTGCGCAGCGCAATCCGAAGCCCAGCCAGAGCTGCTGCTCGCCGTGCCGGAGATCGGTGGTGGCGAGCAGGACGTGGTCAATCTTGGTCACGGCTGGGGCACGCGAATCTCCACTTGGCCCTCATTGGTGCGGGTGTCGAACACGGGGATGGCGACGGTCGCCGGACCGTGAACGACCTGGCCAGTGCGCAGCTCGAACTGCGAGCCGTGCCACGGGCAGTGAAGTTGTCCGCCCTCGAGCGGGAGCTCATCCAGGGAACCGCCGGCATGCGAGCAGATGGCGCTGGCCGCGCAGATCTCGCCGTTGAGGCGGGTCAGCAGCACCTGGCTATTGCCCACCTGCTTGCGAATAAACGTGCCCTCGACCACCTCATCCTCGGCGGCGACCGCAGTCCACTTCTTGGGGCCGGAGCTGAAGGCGTTGCGATTCACCTGAACGCCCATGCGGAAGACCATGTCGCCCCCAACGAAGCCGCCGGTCGCGGCAGCTCCTAAGCCCAGCAGCGACAGCCCGATCGCGGGACCGCGAGCACCTTTGAGGCGGAGCACCAGAGATGCGGAGCACAGGGCCAGCGCCCCGGTGTTGATCAGGGCGTGGGCGGTACCCAGGTCACGACCTCTGCCGTATTGGTCTTGCCAGTCGGCGAGACCCGTCATCGCCGCTGCCACTGCCCCGGCACAGCCGAGGGCGACCAGCACATCGGCGCCTTTGCCAAGGCCGCCCCCCTGACCTCCATCGGCGAGGTCCAAGACGCTGGCCCCCATCCAGGCTCCGATCGGCACGTCGGTGAGGGGCGGATGGATTGGGTGGCCCAGCCAGGTCCCGTTCAGGAAGTCCTTGGCCGGGCCGGCGCGGGGACCGGAGATCGTCCCCAATTTTGCCAGCCAATTATGGAGAACCTCTCCCCAGGGCCCCAGGAAGGAGAGCTTGTCGATGATTCGATCGAGAACGGCAGCAGTCATGATCAGGACCTCATACAGGCGGCCAGAGATCGAGGTTTTTCACCGTTGTCCCTGAGAATGGCCGGGTGTTAGTTCCCATCCTAGAGGGCGATCCCGACTACGCGGACATGGCCGCCCACATCGTGTCCCAGACGGCGGGGCTGGAGCCGCGGGTAGTAGTCAGCCTGGAGCAGCTCTCGCAGTTGATTCGGCGCGAACAGCCGGCCGCCATGGTGGCCGACCGGGCCCTCCTGCAGGGCGCTCGGGGCGTGGAGGCGGTGCGCAGTATGTCGACGGCCCCCCTGGTGGTGCTCACGGCCGATCCCCAGGAGACGGTGTCATTGATGGAGGCCGGCGCCGACTACGTGCTCGCCAAGCCCTATCCGCCGGCCATGCTGCGCGCCACCATGCGTGCCATTTGGCGCCGCCGGCAGGTGGAGCGGCGCTCCTCGGGGCGGGTGTTGGAGATTGGTCCTTTGGTGGTGGAGCCCGCCCGACGCAGCGCCCGGATCGAGGGCCGCCGCCACTTCCTCAGCCCCCGCGAGGCGGATCTGCTGGAATACCTGGCCCTCAACTCCGGGGTGGTGCTCAGCCGGCGCCAGATAATCGACGGCGCTTGGGGCGGCGATCCCACCGCGACGCCGGCCGCCGTCACCATGTGCATTCACCGGCTCCGGCTCAAGCTGGAGGCAGACCCCAGCCATCCGCGGCTGCTCCGGACCAAGCGCAGTGACGGCTACGTGCTGAACGCCCCTTTGCTTGCCACTGTCGAGAGCGCGTGAGCCAGCCCGGTCGAGGCCAGGTGCTGCTCACCGGTGCGAGCGGCTTCGTCGGCGCCGCGGTTATGCGCCAGCTGCTCCGGGCTGGGTATCAAGTGCGCGCCCTAGTTCGCCGGCCTCAGGACTTCCACCCGCCCGCGGGGGTCGCCACCTGCCTGGGGGACATCACGAATCTCGCCTCAGTGGTGGACGCCGTCCAGGGGTGCGAGTCGGTGATCCATTGCGCCGCGGACTACCGGCTTTCCTTACGGCCGTCCGAGTCCAGCCAGATGATCGCGATCAACGTGGGGGGAACTGCCAACGTGCTGACAGCGGCGCACCGGGCGGGCGTTCGCCGGCTGGTCCACTGCAGCACGGTGGGTACCCTCGCCTTTCCGCGCTCCGGGCGGATCTGCACCGAGGACGACGCCGCGCCCTCTCCCGCCCGCCTGGCCGGTCCCTACAAGCGCAGCAAGTGGGCCGCCGAGCGGCTCGTCCTAAGGGAGCGTCCTGAGGAACTCGAGGTGGTGGTGGTGCAGCCGAGCACGCCGGTGGGCATGGGCGACTACCGTCCCACTCCAACCGGTCAGGTCATTCAAAATTTCCTCCGCGGGCGGATTCCGGCGGTGGTCGATACTGGTCTCAATCTGGTCGCGGTGGAGGCGGTGGGCCAGGGACACGTGCTGGCCCTGGAGCGGGGAGTCGCCGGCCGGTCATACATCCTGGGCGACTGCAACCTCACCTTGCGCCAGCTGCTCAGTCAGGTGGCGGAGTTCGGGGGGGTAACGCCACCCCGGTGGCGGGTGCCCTTGGGGCTGGCCTTCACCGCCGCCTTTGCCAGCGAGGCGAGGGGCTGGGCGCAGCACCGAGCGCCCGCCATCTCCCTCACCTCGGTGCGGATGGCGGCCCACCCCATGTACGTGGACTCCCGGCGGGCCCGAGCCGAACTCGACTGGGAACCAGGGGACCTCGACCTGGCCCTGCGGCAGGCGGTGAGTGAGCTGCGGCCGGCTTCCAGTGGTCGGGCTGCCTGATCGTGGCGGCCCTGATTTCGCGCTGGTATGCCTTCGGACCCTGGCTGCTGGTCATCGCGCTGATCTGGCGGCAGTTCGGTTGGCGACGAGCTCTGCCCATCGCGCTCGGTGGGTGGGTGCTCGCCCTGGCCGCCGAGTGGGCGTCCACCTCGGGGCCCGGGGTGCCCTTCGGCAGCTATTCCTACCGCGGCAACGGCCTCGACCACGACTGGCGCCTCTGGGGCGTTCCCCTCTTCGACAGCCTCAGCTTCACCTGGCTGGCCTTCTGCACCTACACCTTGGCTGGTGGCCTGGGGGCTCGGGGCGCTCGCCGGGTAGTACTGGGGGCGTTGGCCATGGTGGCGATCGACGTGGTAGTGGATCCGGTGGCCCTCCGAGGGGCTCACTGGTGGCTCGGTTCGATTTACTTCTATCCCGCCCACGCCGGGGTCTGGTACGGGGTCTCCGCGCTCAACTATCTGGGCTGGCTGGTGGTCGGGCTGGCACTCCAACTCTGGCTGGGTTTCTGGTTGGGCGGCCTGCGGGCGGAGAGCCGGCTGCCGGTCGCCGTCTCGGCTTTGCTGGTGGCTGGGGTCGTCGCTCAGAGCGCGGTGCTGGCGATCATCCTGGGCATCGGCCCCAGCGCGCTCCTGGCGGTGGTGCTCCTGGTGGGGCTGGGAGTAGCCGCTCGCGGGCGGCGTCCGTCCGCCCCTGCGTCAGTCCCCCTTCGGGTAGTGGTCGCCTGTGCTCTCAGCTCCGAAGCCACAGCAGTCCGCCATGCCCTGGGGCGCGGGTGGGTCAGCCGACCGGTCGACGGATCCCTGCGGTGGTCCAGTCGACGCCATCCCCGAGTCGAGATCTGGGAGACCGGGATGGGCCTGGACGCGGCCACGGCAGCGGCTCGACGGGCTCCTAGTGGCGCCGCGATCCTGGTGGCCGGCATGGGTGGCGCCTGCTCAGTTGACTGGCAGTTGGGCGAGGTCGGGGTCGGCTCCCGGGTGATGGCTCCGGATGGCGATTGGCTGGACCTCGATCCGGTCGCCCACGACCGGTTGGTCGCCGCCCGAGTCGGCCGCTCCGCCAAGCTGGCCACCCGGGAGCAGACGGTGGACGGGGAGGCCGAGCGAGCGGCGCTCGCTGCCCTGGGGGTGGATCTGGTGGAGATGGAGACAGCTGCGTGGGCTACCTCGCGGCCCCGACCCGAACGGAGTCTCGTGGCGGCGCTTCGCGCTGTCACGGATACGCCGTCGGCGCCACTGGGCGTGGTCGCCACCTTGGTCGGCTCGGGAGCGGTGGCGCCCAGTCCGACCCGAGTAGCCCGGCTTCTGCTCCGTCATCCCCGAACCATCGCGCAGTTGATTGCGGCCAGCCGAAGAGAGCGACTGGCTCTCATCGCCCTGGGCCGGGCCGCCGCGCTCACTCTGCCGGTGTTAGAGGAGCTGGCACAGAGTCCGGCTGACCTGTCTCCAGGGAGCAGAACTGACGATCGGGCCGCCGTTCCCGCTTCCTGAGGTCGGCAGCCTAGCGTGAGTTTATTGACGCGGGCGCGCGAGGATGGCGACTAGAGCCGGTGGACGAGGATGGTCGAAGGGCCAACTCGGATGGCGGTTGACGATCACCAGCCGGGGTTGGGCCGGGAGACATGGATCAGGATTGGAGGCTGGGCTGGGCCTCGAGGGGGATCGGGCTTGGCCCCTCCCGGCGAGCTCGGAGGTCGAAGTAAAGCAGCACCAAGCTCGCCGAAACTATGGGAGTGATGAGGACCAGAACCGCGATCCTGCCCACCAGGAGAATCACATCGCCGACTGGGTGACTGGATCCACCTCCCACTTGGGCTACGGCAGCGACCGCGATCGCTCCCATCACCGCCAGCACCGCGGCCAGAATGCTCAGTACCAGAAGCGTCCCGAAGATCCGCCAGCCGCTGCCCCGGGAGAGCCACCACGACCGGCGGATGGCGAGCCAAGGGTCCGCCGACTCAAGCACGACCACTGAGCTGGCCACCACTACCCGTATGTAGGCGAGGATCCCCATCACGGTGGCGGCCAGCCACAGCAGGACCGCCAGCAGTACTCCAACCCCATGCAGGACGAGGACGTTGACTTTGGTCACCGCGACCAAACAGCCCGAGATTAGCGAGGCCGAGGTGCTCGCAGAGATGCTCCGCGACTGACGTCAGTCCTAGGCCAGACGGTCGCGAACTGGCCCGAGAGGAGGTCATGGTGGGGGAAACCCCGAGGGATATGGAGGCGACCAACCAGGCTGGCGCCACCGCGGTAGGAGTCGCCACCGGCCACTACTCGACTGAGCGGCTGAAGTGCGCCCAGACGGTCATGGGACCCCCGGTCGCAGGCAGCTCGGCTGACATTTGACACGATGACTCTCATGTATAATCGCGGCATGGAGCCCCGAGGCGGAAGTGATGCAAGAGCGCACCGGGCGCTAGCCGGGTGGACGCGGGTGGTGCTCCTGACCCGGCTGCGGGAGGCCGGCCGCCCGCTCGACGCCAGGGAGCTGGCGGAGAGCACAGGCCTCCATGTCAGCACTGTGCGCTTCCACCTGGAGGTCTTGGCCGAGGCAGGAATGGTGGCCTCCGAGTTCGAGCACCGTCCCCAGCGCGGTAGGCCACGCCAGGTGTGGAGAGCGGTGGCTCAAAGTGCGGTTGGCCCAGAGGGCGGATACCGGATGCTGGCGGAGGTTCTGGCCGGGTATCTGGAGACGAGCACAGCCAAGCCGGGAGCCGTCGGAGAGGAGATCGGCGAGGCATGGGGGATGAGGCTGGCCCGATCTCGTGGAGACGATGAGGCGCCAGGATTGGCGCGGCTGGTACGCATGATGAGCGAGCTTGGCTTCAGCCCCGAGGTGGTGGAGGGGACTTCGGAGACGGAACTCCGCCTCCGCTCGTGTCCCTTCTTGGCGGTGGCGACCGAAAACCCACGGCTGGTTTGCTCCGCCCACCTTGGCTTGTTGCGCGGAGCGCTCGCCGAGACCGGCGTTCCGCTGATCGCCACCCAACTCGACCCCCTCGTCGAGCCCTCGTTGTGTGTCGCCCACCTGCGGAAGGCCGGCGCTGTGGGTGGGGGGGTGGGACGGTGACGCCAGCGAGCACTGCCCTGCTGGTGGGCGACAGTGCTATCGCGCGGAATGCGTGGGACTGTCTTCTAGATGTTTACGACCCCGAGTTGGGCATCGACCTGGTCAACCTGGGACTGATCTACGGGCTTCGTGTCGAGGATGGAGTCGCGATGGTGACCATGACCCTCACGACTCCTGGATGTCCCATGGGTGGGAGCATCCCCGAACAGGTGCGCTTCAGCGTGGGCACCGTTCCCGGAGTCAGGGAAGCGCAGGTCGAGCTGGTGTGGGACCCCCCGTGGGAGCCCGAAATGATGAGCGATGCCGCCAAACACGCTCTCGGCTGGCTCTGAGGGAGCAGCGTGGTGCAACTGGATGTCCGTGACCTGATGGCGAGAGGTGAGGATCCTTTCGCAGTGATCATGGAGGCGGTCTCCAAGCTGGCCGACTCGGAGTCGCTCGAGCTGATCGCTCCGCTGGAGCCGGTCCCGCTCTACGGGGTGCTGGAGACCCGCGGGTATGGGCATCGCACCGAGGACCTGGGTGGCGGCGACTATCGCGTGGTCTTCGCCCCGGATGCAGGAGGAGGCAATGGCTGAGAGCATCTCGGAGGAGGTAATGGTGGGACCGGCTCGCCAATTGGCCAGCGGCGACCACCCTAGCGAGCCCACCCGCGTCCTCCTGGAGCGGCCCCAAGTGCGGGTGGTTCTTATCGACCTGCAGGCTGGTCAAGAGCTGCCGCCGCATCGTCCCGACTCCGACCTGGTCCTGGCGGTCCTGGACGGAATGGGGCAGCTGCTGGCCGGGGAGGATCTGCGCCCGGTGCGGGCGGGAGACCTGGCGGTGGTACGGGCGGGTGTGCCGAGGGGGTTGCGCTGTCTGGAGGGGCGGCTGGTAGCCCTCGGGGTAGTTACCCCCCCACCGGGGAGCGAAGACCACCGGCCCTTTGAGGACGGGTCGGGCTGGCCAGAGGAGCCCGAGGTAGAGGATCCGGTTCGAGTAATCCACGAGGAGCACGTGCACCTGCTGGAGGGAATCGCCGAGTTGAGTCGGCTGGCGCAGGCAGCCCCGGTCTTGGAGGCCAGGGAGCTAGGCGCGGCCCTAGCGGCCACGGTCGGCTTCCTCAGGACGGAGCTGCTTCCCCATGCCAGGGGCGAGGAGCTGCTGGTATACCCCGCGGTTGAGCTCTTGCTGCGGGCGGGAGGAGGCGCGACCTCCTCGATGGCGCTCGACCACCGCCGCATTCAGGAGCTGACCGAGGACCTGGCGCGCACCGCCGAGGTCCCTGCGGCCGCCTTGGACCGCGCGGCAGCCCAGCGGCAGCTGCGGGCCCTGTCCGCGGTGGTGACCCTTCACTTCGACAAGGAGGAGGAGGACTACCTTCCCCGGCTCCGCCAGCTGGGTTCACAGGAGCGAGGCGCCCTGGTGGCCGCCCTGCGCGGTGAGGCCGGGGTCCCCGATGCGGGCTGAGGGGGCGGTGGAGCACAGAGCCCAAATGCAAATTGCCCCCCGCGTGGGCCCAGGAGGAAGAGCATGGCGGAACTGACGTTCGAGGTTGTGACGAGGTTTACGGGCTCCGGCCGTGAGGCCATTGGGTCGGTAGAGACGGGGGGCCAGGTAGTACCCTGGTCGGCGCCGTCGGGCATGGGCGGCAGTGGTGAGGGCAGCAGTCCCGAGGAGCTGCTCGCCGGCGCGGTGGGGACCTGCTACACGGGGACGCTAGGTGCGCTGCTCACCCGCGACCAGCTTCCCTGGAACCGACTCCAGGTGTTGCTGCAGGAGACGGTCGCCGACTATCCAGGGCCAAAGGCGCGGATCTCCCGTCTGCTGGTGACGCCCGAGGTGGTTGGGGGCGACTTCAATCGATTGGCGGAGTACCAACGGACAGCCGAGCTGGCTCGAGACCACTGCTTCATCGGGCATCACCTGCGCTCCGATATCGCTTACGAGGTGAGTGGCGTCGGAATTCGCGCGGTGACCCAGCCGGAGGGCGAGCTGGACGTCCGGCCCCTGCCGCCGGCCCAGCGCCACCAGCTCATCTTCTCCACCATCGAAGAGCTCGAGGTTGGCACTGCGTTGACGCTGGTGAATGACCACGACCCTCTGCCCCTCAGATATCAGCTCGAGGCCACGCGCGGCGATCGCTTCAGCTGGGACTACCTGGAAAGCGGGCCAAAGACCTGGAAGGTCCGGATCGGCCGGCAGTCCTGATGACGCCTTCAATTGCCATGGTGCGGCTGTTGGATCGAGCGCTGCGCGAGCTCGGAGATGCCGGCGAGACGGAGCGCGCCTGCCGGCTGGCGGCCGAAGCCTACGCCGCGCTGGAGAAGAGCAATCCCGAGCTGGCAGAGCGCTTCACCGGCACCCTCCACCACCTAACCTGCGTGCCGCCGGGTTCGCTCCAGGAAGCTGTCGAACCGGGCCACGCACAATTGTGACGCTCGCCGTGGACGAGGCCATTCTGCCATGCACGGAGATCCCCCCAGCCGAGATGCGCCGAGTAATGGTGGGTGATCTTGCAGTGTGCGTGGCGCACACTGAAGACGGGGGGTGGTACGCCATTGACGACACCTGCACCCACGAGGACTGCTCGCTGAGCGGGGGTGAGCTCTCCGACCACCTGGTGGAGTGCCCGTGCCACGGCTCCCGGTTTGATGTCCGGACCGGAGACGTCGTCAACCTGCCCGCAGTCCTACCTGTGCAGACGCATCGGGTGACCGTGGTCGGAGAGCAGGTGCTGGTGGAGGTCGTCCCGGAGCCGGTGGGGTGAGGGTGGTGGGTCACAAATCGGAACAGTCGAAGGAGGGAACCTTGCGGTGACGTACGTGATCGGCGAGACCTGCATCGACGTCAAGGACAAGTCCTGCGTTGAGGTGTGCCCGGTGGACTGCATCATCGGCACCGATGAGGACCGGATCCTCTACATCAACCCGGTGGAGTGCATCGACTGCGGGGCCTGTGTCGACCCCTGCCCGGTCGACGCCATCTACGCCGAGGAGGACCTCCCTGCCGAGTGGCACGAGTACACGGAGATAAACAGCCAGTACTTCGAGGACCCGGAGGCGGCTCGCCAGCGGGTCGATGCCCTCAAGCCGCTGGTGCCTCAGAAAGCCTGATGGCGGTCAGTCAGGGGGTCCGCACACCGGCGGTGGACCTCCGAGGTGCCGAGTTGACTTCCCAAGCTCCGCAACCGCGGGGAGAGTCAGGGAGGCAGTCCGCCAGCATTCCTGCTGGGGATGGCGTCAGCGTGGTAGCCCGCCTTGGCCCTTTTCAGCTGGCCGAGCTGGAGTCCCTGATGCAGGCGCTGCTCGAGTCCAGGCAGGGGAAGTCCTGGGGGGAGATTCACCGACGCTTGGTCTCCACTCAGGCGTCGACCCGGGTGCACATCGTGCTCCGCTACCTCCTGCCTGCGATCCTTCTGGGGGGGCTGGAGAGTTTCCTGCGGAGCGCCGACCAGGTGCTTGACCTGCAGTTTCAGGCTACTGGGGTCGCCTCCATCCGGCACCTGGTGCGCCAGATGGAGGCTCTCCGCACCCCGTTCACAATCACAGTCAGCTTCAGCGATCGGCGCTCGGGGACACTGCGAGCGTCCTGGGACCTGGGCCTCGATCAAGCCTCGATCGCAATTGTCGGCGAGCTGCCCGCCGACGGCGCAGCCCACAGCCGACTGCTCTCCCAGATGGAGGAACTGCTGGCGAGTTGAGCCCCGGCTGGGCCCCGCCTCGCGCACTCATGGCCGTTCGCCCAAATCCGAGATGTGATGAGCACCCTGTTCTGGACGTTTCTGATCTTCGTACATGTTCTGGCCGCCACCTTCTGGGTCGGCGGCCAGCTGATGCTGGTGGTGGTGGTGCTGCCTCTGCTGCGGCAGGGTGCCTCGCCTCAGCTGGTGCGGGAGCTGGCCACTGCCACCGGTCGGCGCTTCGCCGCCATCACCAACTGGGTCCTCCTCCCCATCCTGGTGGTGACCGGGCTCACTCTGGCCTGGTGGAACGGGGTCCGGCCTGACAACCTCACCAGCACCCCTTTCGGGAGGGTCCTTCTGGTCAAGGCCGCCCTGGTGGTCGTGGTCTTCAGCCTGGCCGGGGTGCACGGGATCGCGGCGCGGCGTCTGCAGCGGCGCGGCGTCAGGG
>Ga0307372_10000524_pt1 | contig 68841 bp, 39 predicted proteins | sample OX1MG_FD_202533 | JGI IMG/M metagenome (GOLD analysis project Ga0307372, IMG submission 202533) | Soil microbial communities from Risofladan, Vaasa, Finland - OX-1 | ecosystem: Environmental > Terrestrial > Soil > Coastal area > Acid sulfate soil | place: Finland: Risofladan, Vaasa | collected... | reverse complement strand
CGAACTGCGTCGGATCGAGCGGTGCCTGGGCCAGGAAGTTGTAATTGAACTCCATGAAACCCCCGAGGCTGCCGTTGATGGCGTCGCCGGAGTCGTTATATGCGGCCGCTGCGGTGCAAGACCCGCCAAAGGTCGCACTGCAATACGCTGGGCCCGCACCGGCCACTCCGCCGGGCACGGCCATGTTCTCGAAGAACGGCTGCGGAGCCAAGCCTGGGCAGGTTGCTACGTTCCCCGGACCGAAGCCCGCGTTGGGATTCGGCACCGAGCAACTACCTCCGCCGCGAAGGAACGTTGACACCGCATCGAAGGCCTGCGCCAACGTCTGGCCTGAAACAGGGTCCTTCGCAAACATGTCGGAGGCGTTGATGTCGCCGCCCGATTCCAGATTGTGGGTGAAGCGGCCGATGTAACCGGCGTCAATCATCCAATTGTGCGCAAACGAACGTTCGATGTCGAACGTGACTTCGTGCGACCACGGCGGGGTAAGCGCTGGGTCAAGATTGAAGCCGAACGTGCTGCTCAGGCCTGGGGCCTGGACGAGCGGGTAGCCGCTGTTGGGCGGCGGAGCTCCCGTAAAATTCGTCCCATTTCCGTCAATGCCGATGCGGTAGGCATTTGAAGCATCCGTGGCGGCACCGGTGCACGCACCGGTCGTATCCGGCGCGTTGCAGCCGACGATCTGCATCAGTCCATCACCCAGGAGCGGGGTGAGCACCAATCCGACGGCATTCGTGCGGTTCCATTGCAGCGAATAGCCCGTGCGGATCACCGTCTGATGGTTGCCGAAGAAGCGATTCTCGAACGGCACCTGCCAGGCGACGGCAACGTGAGGGCCGAACGAATGCCAATATGTGTTAATTGGCCGCGTATATCCCTTAACGCCACCGATGGGCGAGAACTCAAATGACGGGTTAGCAAAGTCATTGACCGACGGATAGGGATTGCCCTGATCCAGCGACGCTTGCCGCGCCGCGAAATAGGCGGGAAGGTTCCTGACTGGCTGCCCCGTCGCGGCATATTGCTGGAGCACCTGCAAACCGCTCAGTTCCTTCGGCGGGAATTGCACGCCCCAGCTCAGACCGTAGTTCAACGTGATGGACGGCTTCATCTGCCAGATATCGCCAACATAGGTGTAGAACGAGCCGATATGGACGTGATCGGTGGCGGGCGTGCCCAAAGGATTGGGAATGAACTGAGCATTGCTTGTCGCCACCTGAGAGCTGTGGTCCAGCAAACCCAGCATCGCCGAATACTCGGAGTCCCAGAGCGTCGACGCGCTCCCCTGCAAGCAGTTCGTAAGCAACGTACTGCTGCAGGCTGGCGGCGCCTGGCTCGCCGAAGTATCCACGAAACTGCCGCTGCTCATGTGCCGCGAGCCGACCCAGAAAATTGGGCCGTTCGTCAGGCCGCCCAGCACGTTGTCCGTGCGCTGGTGGATGATATTCCAGAAATACCACGAGCCGCCGAACTGGATGGTGTGTTTGCCGTGCAGCCAGCTCGAATCGTCGGCGAGATACCAGTCTTTTCCCGCCCACAGCCGGGCGCGGGCATTTTGCGTGTTGAAGTTGGTCGGGTCCGCCCAGGGCTTGCCTGTGCCGCCGCCGCCGGTTTGCCCTTCGCCAGAAACCTGAAGAGTGCCGCCCAAGCCGGCAATCCCCGAGGGATTCGCGAGCGCCGCCCGGTTCCAAGCCCACCAGTCGCGCATAAAGGAACCGTGGAATTCCGTGGTGAAGCTCGATCCGAGCGTTCCCGTCAGCCCAAACGTGGCGAAGCGGGGCTGGATTGGCGTGCCACTCAGCAAGGTTTGCTGACCGGGAACGATGCTGAACTGATCGCCAGTGAGAAAGTTGATCTTCTGCTGCCGGTAGGTGGTGAAAAGAGACCACCGATCATTGATTTTGTAATCCAGGCGCAGCAGGCCGTAATTCTCGTTGTCCGGCTCCGCGTAGGACTGCGTGAATCCCGCGCTGTTGGCGTAGAAGGTGCCGTTGGCGGCGGTGAAGCCATCACCCTGGGCGAAATTATTAGGCAGCGGCTCCAAGTTCCAGTATTGCTGAATCAAGGGATCGATGCCGATGGCGCGCGGGTCGCAGGGCTGGTTACCAGCCGTTCCGCAGATGGTTGACGTTGCCAGATTATACGCAACCGCGTTTCCCGGCGTATTCGGGCAGTTGCCTTGGGCGTTGATTCCTCCGTTGGCGCAGTCCTCAAAATACAGCGTTCCCGCGCGCGCGCTCGCCGTCGGAACGTCCGTGGTGATGCTGGTGCTTTGGCGGAAGCGCCGCCCCTCGTAGTTCCCATAGAAGAAGAGTTTGTTCTTGAGGAACGGGCCGCCCAACGAGAAGCCGAAGCGGTTGTTCACCACGTTCGGCCGGGCGATGCCGAGCCGGTTGTTGTTCCAGGTATTCGCGCCAAGTGCGCTGCCCGTATAATACTCGTACGCCGAGCCGTGGAACTTGTTCGTCCCGCTCTTGGTGTTAATTATAATCTCGCCGCCTTGCGAGCGGTTCAAGTTCTCCGTCGGGCCGGCAGTTACAACACGAAATTCCTGCGTAGTCTCGACGCTGACCGAGATGAACGGGGCAGGCTCCGTCTCGCCGGGAATGCCGGTGTAGCTGTTGGTGCCTTCCAGGTCGCTGGTCGCGTCGCCGCCATCAACCATGAATGTGGTCTGGTCGCTCGCCGCGCCCGCCACTTGGCCGCCATAGACGTCGTCGCCGATGTTCATCGGCGTAACCGCGGGCTGCAGGCTAAGCAGCGAACTGACGTTGCGTTGCGCCGTCGGCAACCGAAGCAGCAAGTTGCCCCCGATCGTCGTGCCGATGCTGGCGTTCTGGGTCTGCAGTTGCGCGCCCGGTGTCGAAGTCACTTCTAGCGTCTCGCTGACCTGGCCAACCTTCATAACGAAGTTGTACGTGGCGGATCGCGCGATTTCCACCTGAACCTGCCTGATCACGCTTGTTTGAAATCCCGACTTGGTGACCGTCAGGGTATATTCGCCCGGAGGCACGGCCGGGAAAAGGTACCGTCCCGCATTGTCCGTTACCGTACTTTGCGTGACGTTTGTTGCGTTTTGCGTCAACGTGACCTTCGCCCCGGGAATAACGGCGTTCGACGCGTCCACCACCGCGCCGGAAATCACGCCCGAAGTTGCGGACTGCCCCCAAACTGTTCTGGGAGAGGTCGCCACAGCCAGCAAAGCCATCGTCGCAAGACAAAACAGCGAGAAAGCAAAACGCACGCCCCGGGATGCTCCACACATGATCAGCCTCCTACCCTCTAAAAGCAGATTTTTACCAGCGCCCCAAAACAGACGCTTACACCCCCCGATATATCCCTGCTCTTATCGCGCCTTTGTTCGATTGTCAACCGAAAAATACGAACGCACGGAATTTTGTTCTATGAATATTCGGATAGACGAAGTTTCTAGAGTCGTATACGCCCACAGTTTTGGCGTTAATTCCTCCCGCGAGATGCTTCCGTGAAGGCGGCCCCGAAATATCGGGTAAAGTCTAAACGTAATATCTTTGAAGCCAACGCTGTGCCATGTTCATCCAATCTTTTTCCGCTCGAGCGCGAAGCAAGAAGTCCCTTCGCACGGCGAGCGTTCGGGTGGCTATCGTTATGGCTTTCTTCGACGACTTATCCTAGACTTTTGTGGTTGTCTTTAATGCGCCGCCACCTGAGGACGTTCATGCAAAACGGCAATCCCGCTCCCATTCCGCGCTCGTTCTCACGGCGCTCACTCGTTCTCTTCACCACGTTTTTGCTGCTATGCGTTTCCGCCGCCTGCAACAAGAAGACTGCCGGCGGACGCCCCGCCACGTCCGCCATGCCCGTCAAAACTCAAATCGCGCAACTTGTCGATGTCCCCGACACTTCCGAGTACCTGGCCACTTTGAAGTCGCGCCGCTCCGCCGCTATCAACCCGCAAGTCGAGGGCTGGATCACAAAAATCTACGTCCATTCAGGCCAACAAATACGACAAGGCGCTCCGCTCATGGAAATCGATCCGCGCGTCCAGCAAGCCACCGTCAATAGTCAGACGGCTGCTCGCAATGCTCAGGCCGCCACTCTCGCCAACGCTCAAGCGCAATACCAGCGCGGCAAACAGCTATTCGACGCCGGCATCATCAGCAAGCAGGATTTCGATACTTACAAAACCGCCTACGACAATGCGCTGGCGCAGACGAAGTCTCTCGACGCTCAAGTGCTCGAACAACGGGTGCAGTTGCACTATTACCGCGTCGCCGCCCCGACCGATGGCGTCGTTGGCGACATTCCCGTGCATATCGGCGACCGCGTGACCAACACGACGCTGCTCACAACCGTCGACGAACCCGGCACCCTCGAAGCCTACATCTACGTGCCCGTCGAGCACTCCCGCGATTTGCATACTGGCGAGCCTGTCGATCTTCTCGATGGCTCTGGAAACGTGATCGCTCACAGCGACATTTTTTTTGTCTCCCCGGAAGTGGACGCCGCCACGCAAAGCGTCCTCGCCAAAGCCACCATTCTCAATTCGCAGCGCAGCCTGCGCACCGATGAATTTGTGAACGCACGCATCACCTGGCGCACAACGAAAGGCCTGGAAATTCCGGTCCTCGCGACGCAGCGAATCAATGGCCAGTTCTTTGCGTTTCTCGCTGCCAGTGGGCCTAAGGGAACCGTCGCGCGCCAGCAGCAGATCCAGGTCGGCAACATCATCGGCAACAATTACATCGTGCTTGGCGGCATCAAGCCGGGTGATCACATCATCATCGCCGGATTCCAGTTTCTGGTCGATGGAATGCCCGTGAAAGAAACCATCGAGGGCACTCCCTCAGGGGCGCCATCTCTTTGATCGCAATATTTCCCAGCGCTTTGGTCCGAACACCGACTCGGGCGTTGCTTGTGGACTGCGTCTTCCCGCGCAGCGGAAGGCAGAACTGAACCGTGTTCGTTGATTTCTTCATCAAGCGCCCGATTTTTGCCACGGTCTGCGCGCTCATCATTATTCTCGGCGGCGCGGTATCGATTCCCACGCTTCCCATCGCGCAATTCCCGAATCTCGCGCCGCCGCAGGTCACCGTCACCAGCGCCTATAACGGCGCCGACGCCCAAACTGTCGAATCGGCTGTCACCATCCCTCTCGAGCGCTCCATCAACGGCGTCGAAGGGCTCAAATACCTCACTTCGACGAGCAGCAACAACGGCCTAAGCAGCATCGTCGCCACCTTCGATGTCTCTCGCGATCCCGATCTGGCCGCGGTCGACGTTCAGAATCGCGTCCAAGCCGCTCTCGGTTTGCTCCCCGCCGATGTCATCAACACCGGTGTCACCATTACAAAGGGCCTTAGTGGCTTCGTTTTCGCGGCTGCCTTTTATTCCAATAGCAATAAGTACAGCGGACTGTTCATCAGCAATTACGTCGACGTGTACGTCAGCGACGCCATCAAGCGCGTTCCCGGTGTCGCCAACGTCACAATTTTCGGCCAGCGCGAGTATGCCATGCGCCTCTGGCTCGACCCTTCCCGGCTGGCCGCTCGCGGTCTCACCGCAACCGACGTCGTCAGCGCCCTGCAGGAACAGAATGTCCAAGTCGCCGCTGGCCAGATCGGCCAGCCGCCAGCGCCCAAGGGCCAGGCGTTTCAAATCAGCGTGCGCGCCATGGGGCAATTGGTCGAACCTTCGCAGTTTGACAACATTATCTTGAAGACCGGCGCCGACGGCACTCTCGTGCGCTTGAAAGATGTCGGCTACGCCGAGCTTGGCGCGCAGGATTACAACAGCAATCTGTTCATAGACGGCCACGAAGCCATCGGCCTGGCCGTCCAGCAGCTTCCTAACGCGAACGCGCTCGAAGTCGATCGCTTGGCCAAGGCCGAACTCGCCAAACTCGCGCCTTCCTTTCCTGCGGGCCTCAAATATGGCCTCGCTTTCGACACGACCACCGCCGTCGGCGAAGGCATCCGCGATGTTCTCACCACCCTCATCGAGGCCATTCTTCTCGTCATCGCCGTCATTTTCATTTTCCTTCAGGACTGGCGCAGCACGTTCATTCCCGCCATCACCATTCCTGTCTCCCTCGTTGGCACTTTCATCTTTGTCAAGATGCTCGGTTTCTCCATCAACACGCTCACTCTCTTCGGCATCACGCTCGCCACAGGCCTGGTCGTCGACGACGCCATCGTTGTCATCGAAAACGTCCAGCGTCACATCAATGAAGGCCTTAGCGAACCACATAATGCCGCTTCCGTCGCGATGAGCGAAGTCGCGGGAGCCGTCGTTGCCACTTCCCTCGTGCTCGTTTCCGTGTTCGTTCCTGTCGCCCTTTTCCCGGGAACAACGGGCATTCTGTTTCGCCAGTTCGCTCTCACTATCGCGTTCTCCGTGGCGATTTCCGCGTTCAACGCCTTAACGCTGACGCCCGCCCTTTCCGCCATCTTCCTCGGCCACCAAAAGGAAGCCGGAATCGGCAAACGCATCTTCGCGCCTTTCAACCGCATGGTCATCGGCGGCACAAATCTTTATCGCCACACGCTGCGTCATCTGTTCAACTGGAAATTCGTCACCGCTCTCGTTTTCCTCATCCTTACCGGAATCACCTATTGGGTCTTCGTGACCGTTCCTCGCGGCTTCGTCCCCACCGAAGATCAGGGCTATCTGATGATTACGGTGCAGGCGCCCGCCGGAGCCTCGCTCGAATACACTTCGAATATCTGCCATCAAGTCGAGGCCATCCTCCGGCGCCAACCTGAAGTCGCCGACATGTTTTCGGTCGCGGGCTTCAGCTTTTCCGGCGCCGCGTCGAATTACGCCATGGTGTTCGTCAACCTCAAACCTTTCGCGCAACGCCAGGGCGCCGCGCATTCCGCCGCCGCCATCATCAATCGCCTGCGAGGTCCATTCTTCGGCATTTCTGGCGCGATCGTGGTGCCGTTCAATCCGCCCGCGGTGCAGGGTCTCGGGCAATTTGGCGGCTTCCAGTTAGAAGTCGAGGATCAGGGCGCGGCGTCGCTGCAGGAACTTCAGCAGGCCACTCAAAAATTAGTGCAGGCAGGCAATCGAGATCCGAAACTTTCCGGCCTGTTCAGCAGCTTCACGGCAAACGATCCGCAACTCGTCGTCAAAATCGACCGCGCGACGGCCAAGAGCCTCAACGTTCCGCTGAGCCAGATCACCGATGCGCTCCAGGTCTTTCTCGGCTCCGTTTACGTCAACAATTTCACGTTCAACAACCGCTCCTACCGCGTGTACGTCCAGGCGGAACAGCAATTCCGTTCGCATCCGGACGACATCAATCGTTTTTACGTGCGTTCAAATACTGGCCAAATGGTGTCGCTCGATAATTTGGTGCATATCACGCAGACGGCGAGCCCGCAGGTCATCAGCCATTACAATTTATTCCGTTCCGCGGAAATCGACGGCTCGGCCGCGCCCGGCCGCAGCTCCGGCGACGCCATCGACGAGATGCAAGCGCTGGCGGCCAAAATTTTGCCGCGTGGAATGTCGTACGAATGGTCGGGCCTGTCGCTCGAGGAAATTCAGTCCGGAGGCAAATCCGCCGCGCTTTTCGGACTCGGCTTGCTGGTCGTTTATCTGACGCTCGCCGCGCAGTACGAGAGCTTTTCTCTGCCCTTCATCGTGCTGATGGCCGTGCCCATGGCCATGCTGGGCGCTTTGCTGTTCCAGTTGTTGCGCGGCAACATTAACGATGTGTATTGCCAGATCGGCCTCGTCATGCTCATTGGCCTTTCCAGCAAGAATGCCATCCTCATCGTCGAATTCGCGGAGCAACTGCGCGAAAAAGGGATGGGTCTGTATGACGCCGCCATCGAAGCGGCGCGGATTCGTCTCCGGCCCATCCTCATGACCTCCTTCGCATTCTTGCTCGGCGTTCTCCCTCTCGTGCTCGCCACCGGCGCGGGCGCGGCAGGACGCAGCTCCGTCGGCACCACCGTCTTTGGCGGGATGTTCTTCGCCACTTCCCTCAACTTGATTTTCGTTCCGGTTCTCTACGTCATCGTGAAAGGCTTCCGGCTCCGCCACGATAAGACGGAAGCCGAATCGTAACAGTCGCAGCGTTCGCCGCAAAAATTCCGTGAGTCCGTTCTTGAGGTCAATTCAGGGAGGGTCAATCGGGCAAATCCGCGTTAGCGGCTCGCCGGCTCATCCGCGGGTATCCGCGCCGCGTTCACGCGCAGTTCGTAAATCGGGCGGAACGAAAAAAACTTGAACCGGCACGGACGGCAGCGGTAGGCCGGTGCGCCGAACATCCGGAAAAACCACCGTAGCTTTCCTTCTTCCACCCGCTGCTTCGCCACGTGCTGCAACTCGAGGTTGCCGCATCGCGGACAATGCGCGTGCCGAAGGAACGCAAGCGCAACCGCGCGCCCGTAGAACCGGCGTTTGCACATCATGCATCGCCACGGCCGCAGCGCCGCTACTGTCGCGAGCCAGTCGGCCATCCCGCGCCGGTGCGATCGCAAGCATTCTTCATGTCCACAAGAGGGACAAATCATGGCTGGGCAGGCCTCGCTTTCGCGTCGCAGAATACACAACACCTTCCTCCGTTTCAATGGTTCTTCCGTACTGCAACTTTCGGTGGGTTGGACTGACGAAACGATGGCGGCATTCTCGAATTCTCACTCGAATGCAAGCGCCAATCGTTGACAGTGCGACGACGCTCTCCGAGCCGCCGCCGGCATTTACATGTGTCCGCGTTCGTGCCAATCGGCAACTTCTTGAGCCAGCAAGAACGCAGCCCTGCGAGGGCGCAATTCGGCCCGTGATTTGCTTATCCCTCGTTGCGAGTGCTGCGCACACCCCCGAAATAAGGAGATATGGAGGGAGCAAGCCGCTTGCGACGCTGCCGCGCAGCGCCGAAGAGAGTCTGACGGGCGTTAAGCTGCAAAAGATTGCAGTGTCGCTCGGCGTGGCAACAGCTTCGAGATGCCGTTGTGGGTTTGGGGCAGATTGTGGTCGCGGGGTAATAATCATGAGGCGAAATGTCGTGAACAAGTCGAGTAAATCGTCGCAAGGCGCACGGGTCAAAGGAAGGCTGATTCGGAGATGCCGGGCATCATCCTGTCTCGTGATTGCAAGTCTGGCCATGATCGTTGCTGTGGCAGCGCCAGCGCAAACTCGGGCGCGGTCCGAAAAAACGTCCGCAGAGCAACCGCTGCACTTCAAAGTGAATCAGGGCGAGACGAACCGGCGTGTGAAGTATCTTGCCCGCGCCGCGCGCTATAGCATTTTCCTGGCAAATAACGAAGCCGATATTGTGCTGCACCATGAGGCCACGCCGGCGGGACCAGTGGCCCGCGGCAAAGTGATTGTCGTGCACGCTTATGCGAGTGTACTGCGGATGCGGTTTGCAGATTCGAATCCGCCCACAAGCATTGTTCCGCTGAGTGGCCGCTCCGCGATTCGCGATTCCTCGGCTGGGCCGTACACCGCCGTAGCCTATCGCGGCATTTATCCTGGAATGGACATCGTCTTCCACGGTGACCAGCGGAAAATTGGGCTCGATCTCGTGCTTTCGCGCGGCGCTGATCCTGCGGGCATCGTGCTCGAGTTCGATGGCGCCACGGGAATCGCTCTTGACGCTGCGGGAAACGCCGTGGTGCGCGCCGGAGAAGCTTCGCTCGTGATCGAAAGGCCCTCGTTCCTCGAAGATCAAGATGGCCGGCGCCGGCTCGTTGTCGGCAGCTTTCAAATCGAACCCAACAACCGGCTGCGCTTCCTCGTCAGACTTCCCAACGCCGACGATCCGGTCGACACGGACTGACCAGACTTCACGTTCGACCTCCGCCTCCGCCGTGCCCCGCCGCGGATTGCTTTCGTGCCTTGCTTGAACAATTTCTTGCCAGCTGGAATCCGCGAACGCGCATCCCTCTAGGAAATCATGCGCTTTTGCAGTATCTTCGATTTGTTGAGCGCCAATCCGAGGAGGAACGAATGGCTGACGATAAGTGCCAGAATCCGCAGCAGCCGCAATCCGCGTCGCCGCCTGCATCGGAAGGCACGCACATGGTGAAATGCGTTAAATTCGGACGCGAAATGCCCGGCCTCGACCGGCCGCCTTGGAAGGGCGAACTGGGCCAGCGCATCTATGACAACGTCTCAAAAGAGGGATGGAAGATGTGGATCGAACACTCGAAGATGATTATGAACGAGTACCGCCTGAACCCTCTCGACGCGCAATCGCAAAAAATCATCGCGGAACAGATGGAGAATTTCTTCTTCGGCGAAGGAGCGCAATTGCCTCCCGGCTTCGTCGCTCAAAAATCGAAATCGTAAGCGGCCCAGAATTTATCGGCGTCGTATCAGCTCACGCCGAAATTCTTCCCGTGATCGGATGTTCAACGGGCAAGCGGGGAGAAAATTCAAAAAGCAATTTCGCTTGTGCCAATCGCAGCGCCGCTTCCGCTTCGCCGGGTGTTTCGGCGCGCGCAAAAATAAACCCCAGATAGCTGGAACCTTCGGGCCACGCCGCAACGTAATCCTTCAGGCGCGCGGTGATGCGGATTTCCGTGATCCTCGGCACGCTCTCCGCATCGCTCAGCCCTTGCATCCGCTCGAAAATTCCGCTGCGCGGCACGGGAATCATCATCACGCCGGAGGCTTCCGGCTCGCGCTCAGTATCCGCGTCGCCCAGGCCCAGCGCCTGACGCAGCAAAAGTTCCTCGAGCGAAATGCGCCGCGGCCCAAAACGCAGCGCGCGCGAACAGAGGCCGCCAATCGGACGCGGCGCGACTTCGAGAACCCACGGACCTGCGTCGTTGACCCTGAACTCCGCGTGCACCGGCCCGTGCAACAATCCCAGAGCGCGGACCGCGGCCGCCGCGCAATCACGAATCTCGGCTTGCTGGTCTTCGGGCAAACGCGATGGCGTCACATAAATCGTTTCCTCGAAGTACGGGCCTTCGAGCGGATCAGGCTTATCGAAAATCGCAAGAACCTTCAAATGCCCGCCATCGAGCAATCCCTCCACCGCGACTTCCCTTCCCGGAATGTATCGCTCAACCAGCGAGCGATCGAGTCCCATCGCACGCGTAACCTGGATTTCCGGCGATTCGAGCAGCGCGCGGATTCGCCCCACCGCCGAGCGAAACTGCGTTTCGTTGTCCGCGCGGATCACGCCCTGGCTCGCCGCAAGCGAAAGTGGCTTCACGACGCATGGAAATTTCACTCGGGCCAGGATATTTTCCGCTGGCTCATTCAGCCCAAACGAGAAAAATTCCGGAACGGGCAAGCCGGCCGCGCGAAGCGCTTCGCGCTGCGTTAGTTTGCTCCGGCAGCGCTCAACCGCTTCCGGATCATTGCCAACAATGCCAAACGCGCGCGCGGCGTAGGCGGCGGCCGTTGTCGAACGGTCGCCGAGCGCGAGAATTGCATCCGGAGGATCCTTTTCAAATTGCCGGACGATTTCCTCGGAAGCTTCGGTTGGATTTTCGAAGTGCAGCGGCACGGCGCCGTCGCCCCAGGGATCATCAAGCTTGTGGCAGCGATCCGTGGCGAAATGAATTTCGACGCCGAGCATCTCCGCCGCATCGGCAAAGCCGCGCGTCTGGTAGCCGAGTTTACTGGCCAGAATCAGCAGTTTTTTACGCGCAGCGTTCATCATTCCCTCGGAATTGTCTTGGATGCGTGGACTCAGACGAACGCGTCGTTCTGGCGCAGCGATTTCCTTGCTTCCGCGATGGGGGCCAACTGGTCCCCGGTCGGCTCCGCTCAACAATACCAGGGCTCGCTGAGATACGGGATCGTGGCGCGCGAAACGAGCATAGGCTGCTGCTTCGCAAGTTCGGCCGCTCCGGCGGCGCGTCGCGCTGCCAGTTCGATCCGCTCGAAGATTCTCGGTCGCGCGAGATTCATTTTCTCGCCACGATGAACCACATGCTGCAATTCCTGGCATAGTGCATCCACGCGCGGGTCGCGATGTTTCCACGGATAAACCATCGCCGCCTCATCGAATGGTCCCGCGAGCGAGCGCACTTCCTTCAGCTCGAGCAGCCGCGAACCCGCGGGAATCAGTAGCCGAATCGCAAGCTGGATCGGCGCCACATTCTCAACCAGCCCATTCTCGCGCAGGACTTTCAGAAGCTCGAGATAGCTTTCAATTGTCGTCCACGGGGTGAACGGCAAAAACGTGGGATGCAAAGTCAGCCCGGCGTCTCGAAATTGCCGCACCACTCTCAAAAAATCCGCGCACGTGTGATCCTTATCGAGTTTTTCGAGCACGGTGTCGTCGATTGACTCCACGGCGCTCGTGACAAAAAGGCATCCCGTCTCGCGCAACGTTTTCAAATGCCGTGAATGCTCGAGCAAATGCTCGATTTTGATGGTCGCATCATAGGTGAGTCGCGGAAATTCCTTATGCAAGGCTTCGACAAGCGGAATGGCATGTCCGATGCCGTTAAAAAAATCCGGATCGCCGAACGTGATGTGTTGGGCGCCGGCGGACACCTGCTGGCGAATATCTCCGAGAACCACGTCGCGCTCGACCACGCGAAAAACTCCGTGATAGACCGGCACAATGGGGCAATGGCGGCACAGATGTTTGCAGCCGCGGCTCGCTTCCGTGTAACCCACCGTGCGCTTTTCGCCGTTCGGCAAAACCAGTCGCGCGTACTGATCCAGTGGCACCAGCCCCGCGCGATCGGGAATCCTGAATTTCTGCCGGCTGAGCGAAATCACGGGTTCAGACTGCGCATCCCGCGACCCGCCGCCTTCAATCCTCTTTACCAGGTCCCTTAGCCCTTGCTCGAATTCCCCGCCGAGGATGGTCCGCACGCCCAGCTTGCGCAGCCACGCTTCATTCACCGGCGCGTAAAGGCCATAGAAGCAAATGTGCCCACCGGGGTTCACGCGGCGAATGGTATCGAGCAGCTCAACCGCGAGCCGCGTCGCCGTGTGCATCGGAACGTAAAACGCCACGAGTACCGCGCCGCGTACCGCCTCTTCGCGAAATGGCTCGCGTGACAGATCGAGGCACGCCACTTCCGCGCCGCTCTCCCGCAGCCACGCCGCGGGCGACGCAAGCCCGAAGGGCTGCCGGCCCAGCTCATACGTCGAGATCAGTGCAACTTTCATGCGCGCCGCCAATTCTCAAAGTATGGCATGCGCGGAGAGCCGGCACAAATCCACGCACCCAATCCACGCACCTGACTCGGATGCCAAAATCCAGAAAGGGCAGGCGCGCGATTGCGCTATCATAGTACGTTCTGGAGAGGAGCCGCGACCCGCCATGAGCGCCGCACCGAAAAACTCGTTCCACACACGTTCCACGCTAAAAGTTGGCGGCGAATCTTTTGAGATGTATGCCATCGAACGACTCGAACGCGCCGGCGCCGGCAACATTTCGCGCCTGCCTTTCTCGATGAAAATCCTGCTGGAAAATTTGTTGCGCCAGGAAGACGGGCAATTCGTCCATGCCGGCGATATTCGCGCGCTGGCCGGCTGGGACCCGGCGGGGCAGCCATCCCAGGAAATTTCCTTCTTGCCGGCGCGCGTGTTGTTGCAGGACTTCACGGGCGTGCCGGCCGTTGTGGATCTGGCCGCGATGCGCGAAGCCATGCACAAACTCGGCGGCGATCCGAAGAAAATCAATCCGCTGTTTCCCGCCGAACTTGTGATCGACCATTCCGTGCAAGTCGACCAGTTCGGCACCGCGCAATCGTTCGCCTTCAACTCCGAACTCGAATTCATGCGCAATGTCGAGCGCTACGCCCTGCTTCGCTGGGCGCAGGAGAGTTTTCGCAATTTCCGAGTCGTGCCGCCGGATACCGGCATCTGCCACCAGGTGAACCTCGAATATTTATCGCGCGTCGTCTTCCGCAGGGAAATGGATGGCAAACAGTGGGTCTATCCCGATTCGCTTGTGGGCACCGACTCGCACACCACCATGGTCAACGGCCTCGGCGTGTTCGGCTGGGGCGTCGGCGGAATCGAAGCCGAGGCCGCCATGCTCGGCCAGCCGCTCTCCATGCTCATTCCCCAGGTCGTCGGATTCAAATTGCACGGGCGCCTGCACGAAGGCGCGACGGCAACGGACCTGGTTCTCACCGTCACCGAAATGCTCCGCAAGAAGGGGGTCGTCGGGAAATTCGTCGAGTTCTATGGTGCGGGCCTGTCCAGCCTTACGCTTCCCGACCGCGCCACCATCGGCAACATGGCCCCCGAGTATGGCGCGACCATGGGCTTCTTCCCCGTCGACGCGGAAACGCTCGCCTATCTGCGCTTCACCGCGCGCGACGAGGCTCAAGTAAACCTCGTCGAAGCGTACACCAAGGAGCAGGGCCTGTTCCGCACCGACGCCACGCCCGATCCGCAATTCTCCGACACGCTCGAACTCGATCTCGGTACCGTGGTCCCGACCATCGCGGGTCCGAAACGCCCGCAGGACAAAGTGCCGCTGACACAATCCAAAGCATCCTTCGAGAAGTCGCTCACCAGCGCGCCCAAGCACACCAGCGTGCAAAATAACGGCGACCGTTTCGAGCTGCACGATGGCTCGGTCGTGATCGCCGCAATCACCAGTTGCACAAACACCTCGAACCCATCCCTGATGCTCGGCGCCGGAATTCTTGCCAAGAAGGCCGTCGAGCGCGGCTTACAGTCCAAACCGTGGGTGAAAACAAGCCTCGCGCCCGGCTCGATGGTGGTCACCGACTATCTCAAGAAGGCCGGCCTGATGCACTTCCTCGAAGAGCTGCGCTTCCATCTGGTCGGCTACGGCTGCACCACGTGCATCGGCAACAGCGGCCCGCTGCCGGAAGCGATCAGCAAAGCCATCACGGAAAACGACCTCGTCGCCGTTTCCGTCCTGAGCGGCAACCGCAATTTCGAAGGCCGGATTAATTCGCACTGCCGCGCCAACTATCTGGCCTCGCCGCCGCTCGTTGTCGCCTACGCGCTCGCGGGCCGCATGGATTTCGATATGGAAAAAGACGCGCTGGGGATGGACAAACGTGGCGACCCGGTCTATCTCCGCGACATTTGGCCCACTCCGCAGGAAGTCGAAACACTGATGCGCTCTTCGGTTTCGAGCGACATGTTCCGCAAGGAATACGCCGACGTTTTCACCGGCGACAATCGCTGGCGCGCTCTGCCTGTTCCCGAAGGCAACCTCTACGCCTGGGACGCGAAATCCACCTACATCAAGCTGCCGCCATTTTTCGACGGCATGCCGCCGAAGCCTGGCCCGCTCGAGGATTTGCGCGGCATGCGCGTCCTGGCGCTCCTCGGCGACAGCGTGACAACCGACCACATTTCTCCTGCTGGCTCGATTCCTGCCGACAGCCCCGCCGGAAAATATCTGATCGCCCATGGCGTGCAGCCGAAGGATTTCAACTCCTACGGCGCGCGCCGCGGCAATCATGAAGTGATGATGCGCGGTACCTTCGCGAATATCCGCCTGCGCAACCAACTCGCGCCGGGGACGGAAGGTGGCTGGACGCTGCATCAGCCCGGCGGCGAAAAAATCACCATCTTCGACGCCGCGGAAAAATATCGCGCCGAACATGTGCCGCTGCTCGTCCTCGCGGGAAAAGAATACGGCGCTGGATCATCGCGGGATTGGGCGGCGAAAGGGACGCTGCTTCTCGGCGCGCGCGCCGTTCTCGCCGAAAGTTTCGAGCGCATTCACCGCAGCAATCTGATTGGCATGGGCGTGCTCCCGCTTGAATTTCAAGACGGAGAAACCGCCAAGTCGTTGGGCTTAACGGGCCAGGAAGTATTCGATGTCGAGGGCCTTGCCGAGCAGTTCACGCCGCGGAAGATTCTGCGTGTCCGCGCCCGTGGCGCTTCCGGCAAGGAAAAAATCTTCTCGGCGGTAGCGCGTATCGACACTCCTGTCGAGGCCACCTATTTCCAGCACGGCGGAATCTTGCAGTACGTCCTGCGTCAGATGTCCTGAATGCAGTAGCCTCGATTTGCGAATCAACTCGCCCTGCCCGACAAAAGGTCAAGCCGCGGTAACCGGCTATCCCGGCGCGTCCGCCACAGGGTTACGGCCCGCTAACCACAATTGTCTGCGGAGCGGACAGTCCTCCGCCGGGCGCCGGGTTATAAGCGTTCACGGCAACGTTGACGCTGACCGGCGGGGGAGGCGGCGGGGTAGAGCTGCTGGATCCACCGCCGCAACCTCCGATCAACAGCAGCACAACGACCGTCGTAAGCGTGGTCCCGAAAATCAGCCGCCGCTTGCGTGGCACCGCAAGGAACACCAAAATTCCCACAATCGCCGCACACACTGCGGCCAGCAACCACAATATCCCCGGTCCCTTCGGTTTCGGAGAGAACGGAGCTGCTGGGACCATCTTCGCCAGGGACGAAGTTAGCAAGCTCGACGGAACCGTCACGGTGAATGACGTGCTTGTGCCGCCCGGCAACTGCGCTAGCACTGTGCTGACTCCAACGTTAACGCCGGTGCCGGAACTCGGCGTCCAGATCACTTCGGAATTCGGATTGAAATTCGTGCCATTAACCGTGAGCGTGACGTTCGCGCCAGTATTCGCGGTTGTAGGCGAAATCGAGCTCAACGTCGGTACCGGCCCTTCGACGCTGAAGTTCAACAGATTCTGCGCCCCAGTCACCGATACCGCGGCGACGGTGGGGTTTGCAATTGCAGCAGTCGGGACCGTCGCGGTAATTTGAGTCGCACTCGCCGAAAGCACCGTCAGCGCCGTGCTGCCGAAATTTACGGTGGGACCGGCCGAAAACCCGACGCCGGTCAGAGTCAGCGTGAAGCCTGCCGATCCGGCGGTGGTGCTCGTCGGCGAGATCGCTGTGAGCGCCGAACTCGGCAACCCCGGCAACTGCAAATCCCAATCGCCGCGGCCGTGCGTCCCAACGCGCAGCACGCGCGCCGTATTATCCAGCTTCAGCGAAGTGCACTCCACGTGCGGCAGTCCGCTCGCCAGTTCCGACCACGAAACGCCCGCTGTCGTCGTCACGAAAACGCCGACGTCCGTTGCAATGTAAAGCGTGCTGTTCGTCAGGTCATTCGGATCGACCACGATGTCGTTCACCGGCGTATCCGGCAAATTGCCGTCGATATTTGTCCATACTCCTCCGCCGTTCAGTGTTTCGAACACATGGCCCAGCCCGTCGCATCCCGAGCACGAGGAAAATCCGGAAAAGGTCGCGAAAGCAATCTTCGCGTTCGTGGGGCTGGCAACAACTTGTGTCACCGTGCGGCTTGGCATGTTCGACTGATCGATTTCGTTAAACGTCGGCACCGCGCCCGTGGCGTTTGTTGTGTCGAATATCTGCCCCGTGTCCGCGCCTACGTAAACCGTGTTCGAGTCATTTGGCGCCACGGACAGGGTCGTAATCACGCAGATACCGCCGCCGCATGTGAACGTCGATGAGCTCGGCAGAGTAGGCGATATCGGCGTCCAGGAAAGCCCTCCATTCATCGACTGCCACACGCGATCCGTCCCGAAATAAACGTTTTGAGGCGCGGAAGGATCGAGGACCAGTGGCGGAACGAAATTCGTGTTATCGGCGTCGATCGCCGGCGTGTCGAGAGCAATCCAGTTGATCCCGTTTTGAACTCCGGTTCCGTCGACCTGATTTTTCAGCAGCGTCCCAATTTGCCCAATCGCCTCGCACGTCGTGTAGACAGTGCTCGGCGTGCTGGGATCAATGGCTGTCCACCCGCCGTCTCCGCAAGAATCGGTATCGGCCCAGTCAAGCTGGCCGTCGAACATCTGCATCCCATTGTCCTGCGCGCCCGCGAAACCGATTTCCGGATTCGACGGATCGATCGAGTTGCCGGGATAAAACTGCGTCAGGCTCAACGAATTATTCAGGTCTGACCAGTTCTGGCCGCCCGGTATGCTTATCACGTTCGCGGAACTCCACACGCCGCCATCGTTGCCAATATAGAAATTGCCTCCCGGCGCGAAAGCGAACGCGTGAGTATCGACGTGAATAAACGTTCCGCTCGCATTGTCGCAAGAGACATCCGCCCAGGTACTTCCCCCATCGGTGGACTCGATGACCGCCGAAATGCCGTTATTTGCCGTAATGTTGCCGCACGGCTGCGAAAGGCCGCTGCCTTCCGCCGCTGGGCCGCCGCCGAGGAAAATCACATTCGCGTTCGTCGGGCTGATGCCAACGGCCATGTCGTAAAAGCACTGCTGATTGCAGAACGCCGGAGCGGTGACCTGCGTAAACGTCTGCCCGCCATCCACGCTCTTGAAAACGCCCAGCAAATTGCCCGAGTTGCTCGTGATGTCCGCAATGGAAACGATAAGTTCGGTTGTCGCCGGGTTGTTCAGCGTCGCGGAAGGCCCCACCGCGATTGTGATACGCCCGTAACTGCTTGGGAGCAGCCCTGCGGTCGTCACCGCAGTATCGAGGGACGACAGCAGCGTCCACGTCTGGCCGCCATCGCTCGACTTGTAGACGCCATTGTCCAATTCCGCGTCACCCGACTGCCCGCACGCACCGTTGGTGCCCGTGCAAAACGGCACTCCCAGAGCGGCGTACGCGGTCTTCCCTGTCGAGTCATTGGGATCAAATGCGACGCCGGTGCCGAAATCATACGGAGTGGGAAGCGCCGGGGAATACGAAGTAGGCGCTGTCAGTGTCCAATCCGCGCCGCCATCCGTCGAGCGCCAGATGCCCGAATGCGCTTGCGTGCTAATCCCTTGCACCCCCGCAAGAAGCACTTGCGATGCGCTGCTCGTCGCCGGATCCACGGAAATCGAGCCGATAAACGGTCCCGCCGCGCTGGCGCTCTGCGGTGTGATGGTCTGCGGCGTGCTGTTCGTGACGTTCACGAACGTATTGTCCTTTGTCCACGTGCTGCCACCGTCGTGCGAAATCAGCACGCCGGCGCCATAGAAACTGTCAAACGCGAAATTCTCTTCTCCTGTGCCGTAATAAATCGCGCCCGTGTGCCCTCCGGTGCAATCGCTGAGAACCGGATCGAGCGCGAGCGAGCCGGTGGAAATCGACAACTGGCTATCCGTCAGTGGCGCCCAGGTCAAACCGGCATTCGTCGATTTCCAAATGCCGCCTTGCGCCCCTCCAGCGTAGATCGTCTTGCCGGTCGAATCGCACGGATCAACCGCCAGCGCATTCACGCGCCCGGAAACCTGGCCGAAAAAGGCGCTCGCCGTCGGCTGCGGGCCAATGGACGTCCACGTGGACGTATTTATCGGAATGTTCTGGCCCACGGTGGCGCGCGCGCGCGCAGCCGCCGCGAAACGGTCCATAAAGATGCCCTTCGTCCGGCGCATCTGTTCCACCTGCTGGTACGCCTTTATCCGCGCTCCCGCGGGAATGTACCCCAGAGGAAACGCGCGCTGGTGGAAGAACCATTCCGAGCGCTTGCGAATCAGCGCAGCCGAATCGTGTTCATACTTGCCTTCGCCACGATCGCGATTCGATTGCCCCACGAGCGGCAGAATGGACCCCGCCAGCAGTAAAGCAACTACGGTCAGGCTAACGCCCAGCCGGTGACTCGCGGCAAAACGCACAATCGGCGCGAACCCAGACTTGATGCGGCGCATTGCACTGTTATTTGGAAACACTGTGTTTCCTCCTCCGAGCTTTGAAGCGCAATATAACAAGATGCAACTTACCGGCGCTAGACGCAACGCCGAGGCCGTTTCCCCGTACGATACTAGGCAACCCCTTCACAGGAAAGGGGGGTTCCCGGACAGAAGTCGAAACTGTTCCACTTAGATGCAAAATCCATGCCCGGGGATATCATGGCGTTACGGTAATTTTGACCTTCTCAATTATCAACACAATTCTGGCGAACACAAAATAATTAACACCATCGGCAGTCTAAAGCTGCGTTTGGACCCTGTGCCCGCAGGTCGAAATGCATGATAATTTATATCCGCTACCAAGTTCGGCTTGCCCAAAAAGGTCAGAAATGGGCGGAATCAGAGTCTGGAATACGTCCCGGCAGGTGTCCGATAGTGGGATGCCGGAGTCCCACAATCGGTCGCGCGAAGCCGGCCGACCTGATATAGAATGTTCGTAATCCGAACGTAGGCAATGGGTTAATCGCCAATTGCCGGCGGCATCGGAATTGCGGTTGTCATAATAGGCAAGGAGAAATTACTTGGATATTGTTCGCCCGGAGATTAAGCGGAAGAAGCGGGTCCGCCGCACGATCTATATTGTGGCTGCTCTGGTTCTGCTCTCTGTGGCTACGTACGGGCTATCCCAGCTTAAGCCTGCTCTGCCCACCGTCGATGGTTCCGTGATCTGGACAGATACCGTGAAGCGCGGACAAATGCTCCGCGAAGTTCGCGGCCTCGGCACCCTCGTCCCTGAGACCACGCGCATCATCCCCGCAGCCACCGAGGCGCGCGTCGAGCAGCGCCTGATGCTGGCTGGCACAAAGGTGAAGGCTGATACCGTGATACTCGTGCTCAGCAATCCTCAACTCGAGCAGCAAAACGTAACTGCGGAATACCAATTGAAAGCCGCGGAAGCTCAGTATGGCAATCTAAAGGCGCAACTGGAAAATCAGCTCATGGCATTGCGCTCCACCGCCGCTGGAGTCCGCTCGGCGTATCACGTCGCCCAGATGCAATCGGATGCCGACGAGTCACTCTACAAGCAAGGCGTCGGCCCGAAAATCAACTTCGAGAAATCCCTGGTCGCGGCCACCGAGTTGAAAGCGCAAAACGAATTGGCAAAAAAACAGGTCGACACCTTTGCGAGTTCCGTGCAGGAGCAACTGGCTGTGCAGCAAGCGACGATCGATCAAGATCGCGCGCAGCAGCAGCTCTACCAGCATCAAGTCGACCAATTGAAAGTACGGCCCGGCATCGATGGCGTGCTGCAGGAACTCCCTGTGGAGGTCGGCCAGGAAGTCACTCCCGGCACGGAACTCGCGAAGGTAGCGCAACCGTCGCAGTTGAAAGCCCAGCTGCAAATCGCCGAGACCCAAGCTCGCGATATCCAGCTGAATCAAAGCGCTTCGATCGACACGCACAATGGCATTATTCCGGGCCACGTGATTCGCATCGATCCCGCCGTCGTCAATGGCACGCGAACCGTGGACGTGCATCTGGATGGCCCGCTGCCCGAGGGCGCGGTGCCAAACCTCAGCGTCGAGGGCACGATCCTGATCGAAAAGCTGACGAATGTGCTCTACGTCGGCCGTCCCGTGCACGGCGAAGCACACAGCACGGTCGGCCTGTTCAAGGAAGTGGATGGAGGCCAGGAAGCGGTGCGTGCTAACGTCGAGATCGGCCGCACGTCTGTAAGCACCGTGGAAATCCTCAAGGGGTTGCAAGTCGGCGATGTCGTCATTCTTTCGGACATGTCGGCGTACGACAATTACAGCCGCATCCGCATCAAGTAGGGCTTAGACACTTGCAGCCAAGGAGCGAGAATGAACAGCACGGCGCAAACATTGATTCATCTGGACGGCGTGACCAAGGTTTTCTTTACCGATGAAATCGAAACCCACGCGCTCGCGGGTGTCCATCTGGAAATCAAGGTCGGTGAATTTCTCTCGATCGCGGGCCCGTCGGGCTGCGGCAAGTCCACGCTGCTCTCGATTCTCGGCTTGCTGGATTCGCCCACGGACGGCAATTACACACTCAATAATCAGCCCGTGGCGAACCTCTCCCTTTCCGACCGCACGCGCATTCGCAATCGCGAGATCGGCTTCATCTTCCAGGCGTTCAACCTGATCGGCGATCTCACCGTGTTCGAGAACGTCGAGCTGCCGCTCACCTATCGCAGCATGGCTTCCGCCGAGCGCAAGCAGCGCGTCCAGCAGGTGCTCGAGCGCGTCGGCATGGCTCACCGCATGAAACATTATCCTTCGCAACTCTCCGGCGGCCAGCAGCAGCGTGTCGCCGTCGCCCGTGCGCTGGTCGGTCAGCCATCCATTCTGCTCGCGGACGAACCGACCGGAAACTTGGACTCCAAGAACAGCGAAGCGGTGATGGATTTGCTGCGCCAACTGCACGCCGAGGGCGCGACCATCTGCATGGTCACGCACGATCCTCGCTTCGCCAGCGTCGCGGATCGTTCCATCCATCTCTTCGATGGACGCATCGTCGAGGAAACGGTGCGCGCGCACACGCAAACTGTCTGAACGAAACGGATTCCTAGCGACGCGATTTTCGGTAACTCCGGGTGTGCTTGCACCAACGCAAAGACCGTGCGGATTTTGACAGCGGCTTGGGAGGTCAGTCATGACAACTCTCTTCCAGGATCTCCGTTTCGCCATTCGCACGCTTACAAAAAATCCCGGCTTTGCGGTTGTCGCCATTCTCACGCTGGCCCTCGGCATCGGCGCATCCACGGCAATCTTCTCGGTCGTGGATGCTGTTCTGCTGCGCCCGCTTCCCTATCCGAATCCGCAAAAAATCGTGCGCGTGTGGGAGCAGGCCCCCGACGGTCACCGAATGAATTTGGCGGATCCGAACTTCGCGGACTTCCGCGCGCAGAACCACACACTCACCGGCCTTGCGGAGTACAGTTACTGGCCAACGTCTGTCTCTGGCGGCAGCGAACCCGTGCGCATTAACATTGCCGAGGTTTCGCACGACTTCTTCAAATCGCTCGGCGTCGAGCCGTTCCGTGGACGCGCGTTCGTGGCCGACGAGCAGATTCTCCACGGCGCTCCGGCAATGATCGTAAGCTATGGTTACTGGCGCCAGTATCTCGACGGCTCGTCCGACCTTTCCCATTTTCGTTTATCGATGGCCGGCGCGGTTTATCCGGTGGTTGGCGTGATGCCGCGCGGATTTGATTTCCCCGCTGGCGTTTCCGCGTGGATCCCGCGCGAACTCGACCCGATGCTTCCCAGCCGCACGGCGCACAATTGGCGTGGTCTCGGCCGCGTCCGCAGCGGCGTCACCGTCGCGCAGGCGCGCGCTGATTTGGACACGATTGCTCGCCGCATAAAAAGTCGATATGGGAAAGAAGTCGACCTCTCGGATGCCGCCGTGGTTCCGCTCGCCGACGCCATGGTTGGAAATGTCCGCGCTGCGCTTCTGACTCTTTTCGCAGCCGTTGGACTGTTGCTTCTGGTCGCGTGCGCCAATGTCGCGGGATTGCTTCTCGCGCGCACATCTGCGCGCCGCAAGGAATTGGCCGTGCGCGCCGCGCTCGGAGCCAGCCGCGGCCGCCTCATCAGACAATTTCTCGCTGAGTCCTTCGCGCTTTCGCTCGCGGGAGGAACATGCGGAGCCTTCCTGGCCATTTGGTCGGTCCGAATACTTCCCGCCATTCTTCCCGCGAACCTGCCGCGCCAGCACGGCATCGCCGTGAACGCATCGGTATTGTTGTTTACGCTCGGCTCAACTGTGGCCGTTGCCCTGGCGCTTGGGCTGTTCGCGGCGTGGCACGCGGGCGCGGAAAATCTTCAGGAAGCGTTGAGCGCGGGATCGCGGAGCTACAGCGGCACGGGATCCAGCCAGCGCCTTCGCGGTCTGCTGGTAATCGGCGAGATCGCCACCACGCTCGTAATTCTTGCCGGCGCGGGACTTCTTGGCCGCAGTTTTTTGTGCTTGATTTCCGTTAGTCCGGGTTTTCGCGAAGAGAACCTAATCACTCTCGCGTTTTCCCCTCCCGCGGCGCGGAACCCCGAAGAAACAGCGCGTCAAATCCAACTTCTCGATGATGCGCTCGCGCGCCTCCGCGCGATTCCTGGCGTGCAGTCGGCTGGCCTGGTCGATGCGCTTCCTGTCGCCGAGGCCGGCGACATGTCAAGCGGGACGTTCCTGCTCCTCAACGGCCAAAAGCCGCCGACGAATTTCCAGGAGTTTGGCCGCATCGCGCAAAATCCCGCGAATGCCGGCTTGGCATTCTACTGCGTGGCCAGTGCAGGCTACTTCCGCACCCTGGACATCCCGCTCATGCGCGGAAGGTTCTTCAATGCGCAGGACGGCATTGATTCTCCTAACGTCGCTGTCATCAGCGAAACGCTGGCCCGCCAGCGCTGGCCAAATCAGAATCCCATCGGCCAGGTGATTGACTTCGGCAATATGGATGGCAATCTGAAGCCGCTCACGATCGTTGGCATCGTTGCCGATGTTCGCGCCCGCGGACTCGATCGCCCGCCGAGTCCTATCGTTTATGTTACTTACCGCCAGCGCGGATTGGGTTTCATACCGTCAGCAACAATTATCATTCGCAGCGCCGCTGCAGCGGGACCGATTGTTTCCGCGGCGCGTGGCATCTTCCATGATCTTGACCCAGATGTCCCCGTCAAATTTTCTACGTTCGCCGATGAACTCGGCGGCTGGCTCGCCAACCGCCGGTTTCTGCTTCTCCTTGTCGGCCTGTTCGCCGCAGCCGCATTGGCGCTCGCCGCCGTTGGCATCTACGGCATCGTGGCCTTTTCGGTCGCGCGCCGCACTCAGGAAATTGGCATTCGCATGGCCCTCGGGGCGCAACCTCGCGATGTCCTGCGTTTGGTCGTTGGCGAAGGTGCGAGGCTGGCTGGCATCGGCGTGGCCCTCGGTCTCGCTGCGTCTTTAGCCGTCACGCGTCTGATGTCGAGCTTGCTTTTCGGAGTGAAAGCTGCTGACCCATTCACATTTTTGGGCGTAGCCCTGTTGCTCTCGCTCGTGGTTCTTGCCGCGTGCTACATTCCCGCGCGGCGCGCCATGCGTCTGGATCCCCTGATCGCCCTGCGCTACGAATGACAGTCAATAGTTGATAGTCGGAAATCAAGGATGTGGAATATTAGCTTTTGACTTATTTGAGGAGAAAGCAATGAACCCGCTGCAAGACATACGCTACGGCGTCCGGATGCTGTTGAAGAATCCCGGCTTCACGGCCATCGCGGTATTGACGCTCGCGCTCGGCATCGGCGCAAACACCGCCATTTTCTCGGTGATTAATTCCGTGCTGCTCGAGCCGCTGCCGTTCAAGAATCCGCAACAACTGCTGGCGTTGCGCGAAACCGAGAGCGCGCCGGGCAATTTTCCGCTCGACGGTGCGGATTATCTGGACTGGCAAGCGCAGAACAAAACGTTCGCGTCGATGAGCCTGGTCGGCTATTCGCAGGGATTCAACGCCAGCGGAGCGGGCGAGGCAGATGCGGTTACCGTGATTCAAACGCAGGCGAATTTCTTTGACACGCTGGGCGTCGAGCCGCTGATTGGCCGCGCGTTCGCGAAGGGCGAAGACGCCGCAGGGAAGAATCACGTGGTCATTCTCAGCTACGGCTTCTGGCAACGGCATTTTGGCGGGCGGCACGATGCGCTGGGCAAGGATGTGGAGCTGAACGATGAGCCGTACACGGTGATTGGCGTGATGCCGAAGTGGTTCAACGATCCACCGGCGACGGACATTTGGACGCCGATGGACATGAATTCAACGTTGATGCACGAGCGCGGCACGCACTGGGCGAACGCGATTGGACGGTTGAAAAATGGCGCGAGCATCGAACAGGCACGCGCCGATTTGCTGGTCATTTCGCAGCGCATCAACAAACAGTATCGCCAGGCGGACGATCAGGCCATTCATGCCCTGGTGTTTCCGCTGAAGGAAAGCCTGGTGGGAAGTTCGCGGTCGCAGCTTTTGATTTTATTTGGTGCCGTGGCGCTGGTGCTGCTGATTGCGTGCGCGAATATTGCGAATTTGCTGCTGGCGCGCGCGACTTCACGGCAGCGGGAAATGGCGGTGCGCGCGGCGATGGGCGCGAGCCGCTGGCGGCTGGCGCGCCAATTGCTCACGGAAAGTATTTTGCTCGCGCTGGCGGGCGCGGCGCTGGGGTTGATGGGCGCTTCATGGGCCATTAGCGCGCTGGCCGCGGCCCGATCGCTGCCGATCCCGCGCGCGAATCCGATTCAGCTGAACGTGACAGTACTGCTCTTCACGATTGGTGTCAGCGTGCTCGTAGGGATTTTATTCGGGCTGGCGCCAGCGCTGCAAACATCGTCGCTGGACCTGAGCGAGGAATTGAAATCGAGCGCGAATGCCGTTGTAAGCGCGACGGGCAGCGGCCGCGTGTTGCGCAATGTGCTGATTATCGGAGAAATCGCGATATCGGCGGCGCTGCTTGTCGGCGCTGGGTTGCTGCTGCGGAGCTTCGCGCAAATGCGCTCGGCGGATATCGGCGTCAATCCGCACAACGTGCTGACCATGCGGCTGGATTTGCCGACAGCGAAATACAAAACTCCGGCGGCGCGCGGCGCGTTCTTGGAGCAGATGCTGGCGCGGATTCAGCAAATCCCTGGCGTGGCGCGGGCAGCGGTGTCGAGCGAGATTGCGCTCAACGGTGGGAGCAACGGCTACGTCGCCGTGCCGGGGAATGACAATCCGGTGCTGGCGAAGCAGTTGGTCGAAGATAACGCGGTGTCACCGGATTATTTTCGCGCGTTCGGGATTCCGCTGCTGGAAGGGCGCACGTTCACGGCGGAAGATGCGCGGCAGACTGCGGACTCAGCCGCGAAAATCGATGCGTTGTACAAAGCGGTGAAGGATCCCAGCAAAGTGCAGGTCCCGGCGAATTTGAGCATACCTGTGGTTATCAATCAAACGATGGCTAAGATTTTCTGGCCGAATCAGGACCCGGTCGGGAAAGCATACACAGGCTTCGGCGGCGGACAGCCGCAGATCGTCATTGGGGTCGTGGGCGACGAGAAGCAGCGGGGAATCGGCGTCCGATCAGGGCCGGAGAATTATTATCCGCTGCAAGAGCTTCTGGAATATCCGGATTTCGCTGCCACGATTTCGGTGAAGACGAAAGTTGCGCCGGCAAGCGTGCTCGGCGCCATTCGCGACGATGTGCACAATCTGGATAGTTCGCTGGCAATTTATCACGTGCGCACGATGAATGAAGTCATTGCGGATGACATGCAGGACACGAGTTTGCAGACGTTTCTGCTGGGCGCGTTCGCGGGGCTGGCGCTGCTGCTGGCGGCGGTGGGGCTGTACGGTGTGATGTCGTACCTCGTCACGCAGAGGACGCACGAAATCGGCATTCGCATGGCGCTTGGTGCGCAGCAAAGCGACGTGCTGAAACTGGTGATAGTGCAAGGAGCGAAGCTGATTATGATTGGGGTCGCGGCAGGAATCGCTGCCGCCCTGACGTTGACGCGGCTGCTTTCGGCGCTGCTTTATGGCGTCAGCGCCACGGACCCTGTGACGTTCATCGTGGTGGCCGTCCTGCTCTCGCTCGTGGCTCTTGCCGCGTGTTATATTCCCGCACGTCGCGCGATGCGTCTGGATCCCATGATCGCCCTGCGCTACGAATGACGGAAAAGCCGCGGAAAATCGGCGCGCGAGTAAAATCAGAGTAACCTGAGCCGCCCGCGCGGCGTCGCTTACCGGGTGGGCCGGCCAGAGTTCACAAAATGAAAGTTCACGAGATTCTGATTTCGGGAGGGTGTGATGCACGACGTTTTGCAAAAGCTCCATGCGGGATTTCGCAAACTCTTCAATCCGGCACTGATGGCATCGGTCGCGGTCCTCGCGCTCACTGTCGGACTCGGCGCGCAATCCCAGCCGCTGCCAAAAGCTAAAACCGCCGGCGAAGCGTATAAAAATATCAAGGTGCTGAACAACATTCCCGCTTCGCAACTCCTCCCCGGAATGCGCTACATCACCACGGCCCTCGGCGTGAAATGCAGTTACTGCCACGTGAAGGGCAATTTCGCCAGCGACGACAAGCGTCCCAAACACGCTGCGCGCCGCATGATGACCATGCTTTTCGCCATCAACAACAATAGTTTCGGCGGCCGCCCCGCAGTCAGTTGCTTCACCTGCCATCAGGGACATCACGAACCAATGGGCGTTCCGCCGCTCCCTGCGGAAGCGGTCGAGCCGCAATTCATCCGCCCAGCTCCCGGCGCACAAATCCAGCCGCTCCCCGCTGCGGGTGCCGTGCTCGCCAAATACGCGCAAGCCCTCGGTGGCGAGGATGCGCTGAACAAAATCACTTCGCGATCCGTTCAGCTCGAAGAGGCCGCCGGTAATGGCCAGACCTACGCGATGGCCGCTTTCCAGAAAGCCCCCAACAAAATGTACGCCGTAACCACGTTGCCTCAGGGAATTGTCACCAGCGGCTTCGACGGCTCCGTCGCATGGATCACCACGGATCGCGGAACGCGCGACGCCAGAGGATTCCACGAAATTGTTTTGAGCCGCGAGGCGGAAGTGAATCCCGTCGCCGCGCTCCAGAGCTACAAAGGCCTGCGCGTCCGCGGCCAGGCGAAAATCGGCGATGCCACGGCGTACGTCATGATCGGGAAAGCCCCCGACGGCATCATCGAATTTCTATTCTTCGACGAGCAGTCCGGCCTGCTGCTTCGCCGCATGATTCGCGAACGCACCATATTTGGCGCTCTCCCCGTCGAAGCCGATTACGCCGACTACCGCAAAGTCGACGGCGTCAATATCCCCTACAAAACCACATGGTTCACCAATGGAGAATCGACGTCCTACATCATCAAGGACGTGAAGGACAACGTGCCCGTCGACGATTCAAAATTCGTGCCGCCCGCCAAGACGCCATAAATCTCCGCGCTAGACGCGGTGCGGCCCGAAAACCGGAGACGCTCCGCCATCCGGCGCCGCGATGGCGGGGCGAGAAAAGGCATTTTGAAGGTTCGCGCGTCTAATGCGGCGAGGTGAATGATGAACACGCTGCTGCAGGATTTGCGTTACGGCATTCGGATGCTCGCGAAGTCGCCCGGCTTCACGGCCATCGCCATTCTCACCCTCGCCCTCGGCATCGGCGCCAACACCGCCATTTTCAGCCTGATCGACGCGGTGATGCTGCGCGCGCTGCCGGTCGAAAATCCTTCGCAACTGGTGCTGTTGCAGTGGAGCGCGCATAAACAGCCGCGGATTCATGGCTACATGTCCTCGGGCGATTGCGTCGATACCGGATTCTTCCAGCGCGGCGCGGCGAATCCTTCGGGCTGCTCCTTTTCCGAGCCGCTGTTCCGGCAGGTGGCGCAAGCGAATGCGTTTTCCGGCGTCACCGCTTTTGCCAGCGCGGGGCGCCTCGATTTGAGCGGGAACGGTGCGGCGACGGTCATCAACGGCCAGCTCGTCTCGGGGGATTTTTTCCGCACGCTGGGCGTCAAAGCCGCCGCGGGCCGTGTCTTCCAGCCGAGCGACGATTCGCCGTCCGCGGCGCCAGTCGCCGTGCTGAATTACGGTTACTGGCAGAGCGCCTTCGGCGGCTCGCTCTCGGCGGTTGGACGCACGATCGAGCTGAACAATATTCCGTTCACGATTGTCGGCGTGGCCGAGCCGCGTTTTACCGGACTCACGCCGGGAAGCGACTACGACGTTTGGCTGCCGCTCTCCTCGGCGGAGCGCGTCACCAATTCCCGTTTCTGGAACGGGCGACAGGATGACGTGAGCTACTGGTGGTTGACCATTGTCGGGCGCTTGAAGGCGGGAACGCCCCTCGCGCAGGCGCAAGCTGCGGTGAGCGGGATTTTCCGCAATGAAATGCTGCACGGCCAGGTCCCGCTATTTAACGGCGGACTAGGCCAACGCCCGGGCCGAGGTGCTGTGCGGCAAATGATGGTGATGGGTGGTCGGGCTCCCGGTCCGGGCCCAGAACCGGGTGGGGGGCCGCGCGCGGGAGGAAACGGCAAGGCGCCACTGATCATGCATATTCCCGCGGGAAGCAAGCAGGCGGCGAACGCACCGCTCCAATTGCCGGGAAAAACAAACGTACCGCTGGGCGGCAAGCAAGCACCGTTGGCAATGCGCGTGCCAAACGCTCAGAGAACACTTTCCACGCCTTCCGACGCGCCAGCCATCACGCTTTTTCCGGCGCAGAGCGCGCTGACAGGAGATCGCGCGCGATATTCGAATCCACTCTACGCGCTGATGCTTGCGGTCGGAATTATTTTGCTGATCGCCTGCGCCAACGTCGCGGGCCTCTTGCTTTCGCGCGCCGCGGTGCGCCAAAAGGAAATCGCCGTGCGCTTGGCGCTGGGCGCGGGACGCGCAAGAATCGTGCGGCAATTGCTGACGGAAAGCGTGATGCTTTCCGTGGCCGGCGCCGCGCTGGGAATCATTTTTGCGTACTGGGGCGCGCATTCAATCGTCTCGTTTGTATCGAGCAATCAGCCGCGGCCTCTGGGTTTTGCCACCAGCATCGATATGCGCGTGCTCGGATTCACCGTCGCGGTCGCGCTTCTCACCGGAATTCTTTTCGGTATCGCCCCCGCGTTTCGCGGCGCTCGTGTCGATTTGACGCCAGCTCTCAAGGAAGGCGAGGGAAGTTCGTCGGGTTCGCGGCGCGCGGGCGGTGGTTGGTTTAGCGTGGGCAACGCGCTGGTGGTGACGCAAGTGGCGCTGGCGGTCATCGTGCTCGTCGGCGCCGGTTTGCTCGTACGCACGCTGCAAAATCTGCGCAGCATCGACCTCGGCTTCGACGCGCATAATATCGTGATCTTCAGCATCGATCCCACCCTCATCGGCTACAAGCCCGCGCAGGTCGACAGCTTCTACCGTGATTTGCGGGGCCGCCTCGCGGAAACCCCCGGCGTCAGGTCCGCCAGTTACTCCCAATTGCCGCTTCTGAGCGGCTCCCTCATGATGACCGGGTTTCATTGGCCCGGCACGCCACAGGATCAGTCATCCAACGCGGACATGCTCGGAATTGGGCCGGATTTCTTCGCCACCCTGCACATCCCGTTTCTCGCGGGCCGTCGCTTCACCGCTTCCGATTTTGCCCTGTCGGCTGCCAACGCCGGCTCCACGCCCACATCCGCGCCCACTCCGGTGATTGTCAATCAAACGTTCGTCGAAAAATATCTCGGCAAGGAAAATCCGCTCGGGAAGCTGTTCGGCGAATCGGGGGCAAACCAGAATGGCCCCGGGAGTCCCGGCTACGAAATTATTGGCGTCGTGCGCGACGCGAAATACAGCGACCTGCGGAGCGATATCCACGCCACGATGTATGTCCCGCAGAAGGGCGGGGGAGCGTCATTCGAATTGCGTACCGCAGCCGACCCGCAAGCCATTCTTCCGGCGATACGCAACGTGGTCGCACGAATGGACGGCAATTTGCCGCTCTTCGACGTGGAAACCCAATCGCAACAAATCGACCGGCTGCTGTTTCAGGAACGGCTGGTCGCACGGCTATCGAGTTTCTTTGGCCTGCTCGCGCTGGTGCTGGCGTGCATCGGATTGTACGGCTTACTTTCCTACGAAGTTTCGCGTCGCACGCGCGAGATCGGCATCCGCATGGCGCTCGGCGCGCAGCCGCGTGACGTCCTGCGGCTCGTCGTGGGACAAGGGATTGTGCTGGCGTTTGCGGGCGCGGCGGTCGGCGTTGGCGTGGCGCTCGGCGTCACGCGCTATCTGTCGAGCATGCTCTACGATGTGCACGCCAATGATCCCGTAACGATCATCGCCGTGGCCGTTCTTCTGCTGCTCGTCGCGCTCGCGGCGTGTTACATTCCGGCGCGTCGCGCCACGCGCGTCGACCCCATGGTGGCGCTCCGCCATGAATAGGAGGTTACATGGCCGGCTTCCGGAATGACTTAAAGTACGCCATTCGGATGCTCGCGAGGTCTCCCGGCTTCACGGCCGTCGCCATTCTCACCCTCGCGCTCGGCATCGGCGCCAACACCGCCATTTTTTCCGTCGTCAACGGCGTACTGCTAAACCCACTCGCCTACCCGCATCCCGGCCAGCTCGTCGCCGTTTACGGAAAAGCTCCGGGCGCCACGCAGGGCTATATCACCTATTTAAATTTCCTCGACTGGCAGCGCGAAAACCAAACCTTTTCCTCCATGGCCATGTACCGCAATCAGGATTACAACTTCACCGGCGCGGGCCAGGCCGAACGCCTCAGCGGCTTCATGATTTCCGCCAGCTTTTTTCAAACCCTCGGCGTAAGACCCATCCTTGGCCGCGACTTCGGCGCCGCTGATGATCAAGTCGGCGCAGCGCCCGTGGTGATTCTCGGTGGAGGCTTCTGGAAACGCAGATTTGGCTCTTCCCGCGGCATTCTCGGCAAGGCCCTCACGCTGAACGGCACTTCCTACACAATCGTCGGCGTGATTCCCCCCGGCTTCACCTTCTACGGTCCGCAGCGCGACGTCTACACGCCCATCGGCCAGTGGAACGACCCAAGTTTTCGCGACCGCAGCATTGACATGAGCGCGCACGCCGTCGGCCGCCTCAAAACCGGCATAACGCTCCCGCAAGCCAAAGCCGATATGGACGCCGTCGCCAGCAATCTCGCCGCGGCCTATCCCGTCGCCGACAAAGACGTCGGCATTACTCTCGTTTCCATGAAGCAAGACATCGTCGGCAACGTCCAGCCTTTTTTGCTCGTGCTTCTCGCCGCCGTCGGCTTTCTTCTTCTGATTGCCTGCGCGAACGTCGCCAATCTTCTTCTCGCGCGCTCCATGGGCCGTTCGCACGAGTTCGCGATCCGCGCCGCGCTGGGCGCCAGCCACACGCGCGTCATTCGCCAGCTTCTCACCGAAAGCGTCCTGCTCGCCGGCCTCGGCGGAGCGTTGGGATTCTTGCTCGCCTTCGGGGGCACCACAGCGATTGTCAACATCCTGCCCGGCGCATTGCCGCGCGCCGGCGACGTCGCGTTGGACTCCCGCGTTTTGTTCTTTACTCTCGGCGCTTCCCTCTTCGCAGGAATTCTATTTGGCCTCGCTCCCGCGCTCAAAACTTCGCGCGTGAATTTGCAAGAAGTGCTCAAAGAGAGCGGCCGCGGTTCGAGCGGCGCCCGCCATCGCGTCCAGGGAGTTTTCGTCGCCGTCGAAGTCGCTCTCGCCCTCGTTCTCCTCGTCGGCGCTGGACTGATGCTTCGCAGTCTCGCGGCGCTTTGGCGCGTCAATCCGGGATTTAATCCCAGCCACGCAATCACTTTTGCCTTGTCTCTGCCCTCTGCCTCCACAGCCACGCCTGCCGAAACGCGCGCGCGTCTGCGCCGCTTCGACGCCAAAATGCGTTCCATCCCGGGCGTCGAAGCCGTTTCCGTCACGCTCGGCTCGCGCCCCATGATTCATGACACCACTCTGCCTTTCTGGATCCAGGGCCAGCCAAAACCCGCCAACGACAACGACATGCATCAGACGATGTGCTATCTCGTGGAAGCCGGTTTCCGGAAAGCCATGGGAATAACTCTCGAGCGTGGCCGCTTCGTCACCGCGCAGGACAACGAGCACGCGCCCTTGGTCATCGACATTGACGACGTTTTCGCGCGCACTTACTTCCCTCACGAAAATCCCATCGGCAAGCGCGTCAATATTGGCGGCTTCGATGTGCAAGCGGAAATTGTCGGAGTCGTCGGCCACGTCAAGCAATGGGGACTCGGCGCCGATCCACAATCTGCGATCGAAGCGCAGATCTACTATCCTTTTATGCAGCTTCCTGAAAAACTCATGCCGCTCGTGGCGGACGCTGTCGCCGTTGTCCTGCGCACGAAGGGCGATCCAACCGCCGTCATGGGCTCCGTTCGCCGCGCGGTGGCCGAGATCGATCCTCGCGAAGTGGTCTACGGCGTCGAAACGATGGATGAAGTTGTCTCCAATTCATTTTCCGCGCGCAGGCTCTCCATGATTCTTCTCAGCGCTTTCGCCGCGCTCGCGCTGGCGCTTGCCTGCGTGGGAATTTACGGCGTGATTTCGTATCTTGCCGGCCAGCGAACGCATGAAATCGGAATTCGCATGGCTCTGGGCGCGCAGCCGCGCCAAGTGCTGCGCATGATTCTCGGACAAGGGTTGAAACTCGCGTTGCTGGGAGTCGCCATCGGCATCGTGGCGGCATTTGCGCTGACGCGCCTGATGGCCAGTTTGCTCTTTGGGGTGAGCGCGTACGACCCGCTGACGTTTGCAGGCGTGGCAATTCTTCTGCTGCTCGTCGCGCTCGCCGCGTGTTATATCCCCGCGCGCCGCGCCACGCGCGTTGATCCCATGGTCGCGCTTCGCCATGAATAGGAGGTGAAATGGGCCCTCTCTGGAACGACCTAAAGTACGGCATTCGGATGCTCGCCAAGTCTCCCGGCTTCGCGGCCGTCGCCATTCTCACCCTCGCCCTCGGCATCGGCGCCAACACCGCCATTTTTCAGCTCATCGACGCCGTCCGCCTGCGCACTTTGCCCGTTAAAGACCCGCAGACACTCGCCATCGTCCACCTGAACACCAATCACTGGGGCTCGGGGAATTTCAACGGCCCGTACGCCGAATTCACGTTTCCCTTGTGGCAGCAGGTGCAGCAGCGCCAGCAGGCATTTTCGTCCATCGCCGCCTGGGGCGCCGATACGCTGAATCTCGCAAATGGTGGCGAAGTGGATAATGCTCAGGCCATTTGGGTCAGCGGCGAATTTTTCCGGGTGCTCGGCGTGCAGCCATTTCTCGGACGCCTCCTCGCTCCTCAGGATGACCAGACTGGCTGCTCCGCCGGCGTGGACGTCAGCTATTCGTTCTGGCAGCAGCGTTACGGCGGCGCGGCCTCGGCAATCGGCAAACAGCTCACCCTCGAAGGCCACCCGTTTCCGATTATCGGCGTCACGCCGCCAAGTTTTTACGGCGTCTCCGTCGGCGACCGTTTCGACGTCGCTGTGCCGATCTGCGCCGAGCCGATCATCAACGGCGAATACAGCCGCATAACCGGGCCGAGGCCCCGCGAGAGTTGGTGGCTTTCAATCATCGGCCGCCTCAAGCCTGGATGGACGCTGGCCCGCGCCGGCGCGCAGCTTGCCGTCATCACTCCCGCTGCGCTGCATGAAACCATTCCGCCGCAGTATGACGCCAATGGCGTGAAGCATTACCTCGCCTACAAGCTCGAAGCGCGTCCCGCCGCGAATGGCTTTTCGGCCATGCGTCGCGACGCTTCCGAGCCGCTCTTTTTACTCCTCGGACTCTCCGGCCTCGTTCTGCTCATCGCCTGCGCCAATCTGGCGAACCTGATGCTCGCTCGCGCCAGTGCCCGCGAACGCGAGATCGCCGTGCGCCTGGCTCTTGGTGCGACGCGCGGACGTCTGATTCGCCAATTGCTTTCCGAAAGCGCGCCGCTGGCCATCGCCGGCGCAGTGTGCGGCGGATTTCTTGCGGCGGTGCTCAGCCGCTTTCTCATCTCGTTCATCAGCACCCCCGATAATCCCATTTTTCTCGACATGCCCGCAGACTGGCGCGTGCTCGGTTTCGCCGCTGGTCTCGCGGTTCTCACCACGACTCTTTTCGGCCTAGCGCCCGCGCTGCGCGCCGGAAGCGTGCCTCCCGCCACCGTGCTCAAAACCGGCGGACGCGGCATGACCGCTGGGCGCGAACGCTTCCGTCTGCAGCGCATTCTGGTTGCGTCGCAAGTAGCATTGTCGCTGGTACTGCTCGCCGGGGCGCTACTCTTCGCGCGCAGCCTGCGTAATTTGATGACGCGCAATCCGGGCTTCCAGCAGAATGGTGTGCTGGTTGCCAATCTGGACACAACGCGCCTCAAACTGCCCCCTGCGCAGCGCGAGCCGTTTGATCAGGATTTGCTCACGCGTGTTCGCGCTCTCCCGGGCGTGGCCGCCGCGGCCACTTCGATGCGCTCGCCGGTGAGCGGCAGCAGCAGCAACCAGTGGGTGCTCGATGACAAAGGCAACCACCCCAACGGAGCCGCCTCGCTCGACTACATCAGTCCCGGCTATTTCCAAACCATGGAAATGCCTATTCTCGCCGGGCGCGACTTCAATTTAAACGACACGGCCACGTCACCCAAGGTAGTCATCATTAACCAAGCCTTCGTGAAAAAATTCCTCAACGGCGCGAAAAATCCGATTGGCAAAGAGTTCCGCATGTGGGAATCGCCGGGGAAGCCGCGCCCTTACTACAGCATCGTCGGGCTCGTGAAAGATTCAGTCTATAACGACATGCACCAGCCGTTTGTGCCGGTGATGTACTCCCCGCGGACGCAGAATAGCAATCCTGAAATATTTGACGGCCTGACTTTTTTGATTCGCGCGCGCGCCGGCATGACTGGCCTGCTCAATTCCGTGAAGGACGCGATCACCAGCGTAAATCCTGAAATTGGTGTTCAATTCAAGCTGCTGCGCACGCAGATTCGCGAATCGCTGATTCAGGACGAATTGATGGCCACGCTCTGCGGCTTCTTCGGCGTGCTGGCGATGCTCCTCGCGGCCATCGGTCTTTACGGCGTAATCTCTTATACGGTTGCCCAGCGCACCCACGAAATCGGCATTCGCATGGCGCTGGGTGCGCAGCGGGGCAGCGTAGTGCGTTTGATTCTGGGCGAAGTGGGAGTGCTGATTGTGATTGGCATTGTAGTCGGCGTGGGGCTGACGCTTGCCGGAAGCAAAGCGGCGAGTTCGCTGCTCTTTGGATTGAAGCCGAGCGATCCGCTCACGCTCGTGCTGGCGATGATCGTGCTGGCGGCGATTGGCCTCGCCGCGAGTTTCTTGCCGGCGCGGCGCGCCTCGCGCCTCGATCCCATGGTCGCGCTCCGCCATGAATAGCTCATGGTCCTGCGGAGCACGACGAACGATGAACCTGCGATGGGAGTGAGCCGCTGAAAATAAATGAGTTGGGTCCTGCTTTCCAAGAAACGGCGCGGCCCGGGCAAAGTGCCGGCCCCAGTGAGGTCTAATCGGTACAACAAATTATTAGAAATCGATGTAAGTTATTGAAAAAAAAAGCAGCAGGCAGTTCTAATCGGTACAAAATACTGTTTTTTCCACCATGGGGGAATGACGCGTGATCCGAATGATCGATGTCGAAAAATTTTATGAATCCGGCGCCGGAAAAACGTGGGTATTGCGCCGGATCAACCTCGACGTTCGCGAAGGCGAATTCATCACCGTCATGGGCCCATCGGGCGCGGGAAAATCCACGCTGATGGGCATCATCGGAATGCTGGATGGCGCGTGGAAAGGCCAGTTCGAGTTCGCCGGCCATGAAGTTCACAAACTCGATAACCGCAAGCGCGTCGAGCTGCACAAGAAATTCATCGGCTTCGTTTTCCAGCAGTATCACCTGCTGGACAATCTCACCGTCGCCGAAAATCTCGACCTGCCGCTTTCGTATCGCGATATTAAAAAATCGGAGCGCGAAGGCATGGTGGCCGACATTCTCGACCGCTTTCAAATCGTCGGCAAAAAAAATCTCTTTCCCAATCAGCTCTCCGGCGGACAGCAACAGCTCGTCGCCGTGGCCCGCGCCGTGATCGGCAATCCGAAACTGATTCTCGCCGACGAGCCCACCGGCAGCTTGCATTCCAGCCAAGGCAAAATGATTATGGACCTTCTCAAAAAACTCAACGATGAAGGAACCACCATAATCCAGGTCACCCACAATGAAGCCTGGGCCGCCTACGGCAATCGTATCATCCAGCTCGCCGACGGTTGGATTGTTGATGGCAGCGCGCAAGCCACCAAAGCCTGATCGGCTGTTTATGCCTTCTTCGGTTGCCGGCACGCCGCTTGTGGGACCGTTCTGTTGCGCCGTGGATCGGGCGACGAGGACTTTCTGCATGATTTGAAGAAACGGTATTAACAATGATATATAACAGTCGCAGCCTGCGGTACATTCGGCGTGCGAGCCGGCGTTCTCGCAACGGCGGTACAAGCGAATCATGGGAACTTTTTGGCAGGATTTACAATATGGCGCGCGCACGCTGCGCAAGAACCCGGGCTTCGCGATCATTGCCATCGTCACATTGGCGCTGGGCATCGGCGCGAACACGGCGATATTCAGCATCATAGACGCAGTCCTGCTGCGGCCCTTGCCGTTCCCCAATTCGCAGCAGATCGTGATTGTCTGGGAGACGGACAGCAACCGGAAGATTCTCCGCGGTACTGCGCCGCCCGCTGACTTTCTCGACTGGCGCGCGCAAAATCAGGTCTTCCAGCACATCAGCGCCTTTCAAACCTGGTTCTACAATCTCACCGGATCCGGAAATCCCGAACAGCTTTGGGGCGCGAAAGTTTCCGCCGACTTTTTCGATTTGTTCGGCGTAAAGCCCGCCTTGGGCCGGACATTTCGGCCCGACGAGGAGCAGCTCGGCCACGACCAGGTGGTCATTATCAGCCACGGAATCTGGGTCCGGCATTTCGGCGCTGACCCTGGCTTAATCAATCGCAGTATCACGATTGATGACAAGCCGTACACGGTCGTTGGCATACTTCCCGCCGGTTTCAACCTCCTTGGCATCAGCCGCCGGTACGATCTATGGATGCCCCTCGCGTTTCCGCCCAGCGAAATTCGCCGCGACAATCCGTCGCTCATCGTCTTCGCGCGCCTGAAGCCCGGCGTCAGCATCGCTCGCGCGAATGCGGATATGCAGACGATCTCGCACCGCCTCTCGCAGGCCTACCCGGCCACGAATCAGGGCACGGGCACTCGAGTGGTTTCCATGCAGGGCGATCTCGACGCTCATTTGCAGGATCCGCTGCTGCTGCTTTTCGCCGCTGTGGGGTTGGTGCTGCTGATCTCCTGCGGCAATGTGGCGAGTCTACTGCTTTCCCGCGCGGCAGGCAGGCGGAAGGAAGTGGCCATTCGTTCCGCGCTCGGCGCGCGGCGCCCCCGCTTGATCCGCCAGCTTTTGACCGAAAGCGTGCTCCTCGGAATCTTGGGCGGAGCTGTCGGACTCCTGCTGGCGTACGGCGGGCTGCAAATTTTGCCCGCGATTCTTCCCCCTGCCGGCGGCGTCGGCGAATTGCCGCGCATCAATACCATTGGCATCAACTTCACGGTTTTGGCGTTTACCATCGGCATCGCCGTTCTGACCGGAATTATTTTTGGCATTGCACCCGCATTTCAGTTTTCGAAGACGGACTTGAACGAGTCGCTCAAGGAAAGCGGGCGCAGTTCGACGGGAGGCATACAGAACCGTCTTACGCGCAACGTTCTGGCCGTCGCGGAAGTGGGTTTGTCGCTCGTGCTGCTCATCGGCGCGGGAACGCTGATTCGCAGTTTCCATGACTTGCTGGACTCGAATCCTGGTTTCGATCCGCGTAATGTGCTTTCGATGCAGGTCTGGCTGCCGGAATCCCGTTATCCGGGCGCGGCACCGGCGCGCGCATTTTTCCAGCAGCTCATTGACCGCATGCGGGCGCTGCCCGGCGTCCGATCCGCGAGCGCCATTAATTTCCTGCCCTTAACAGGCTGGACGGACTTCGCCAATTTCGACATCGCCGGAAGGCCATCTCCTCCTCCTCGCGAGGAATTCGTCGCGCAGTATCGCGTCATCGACTCGCAATATTTTCAAACCATGCAGATCCCGCTCTTGCGCGGCCGTTATTTCACGAACGCGGATAACGAGCAGTCCCAGGGAGTCGCCATCATTAACCAGACTCTCGGCCGGCAGTATTGGCCGAATCAGGACGCTATCGGCCAGCGCGTGCGCGTTCATTTGCAGGCAGCAAAATCGGTGCCGTGGCGGCCCGTGGCCAGCGATGCGTGGCTCACCATTGTCGGAATCGTGGGGGACACAAAGGAATACGAGCTGGGCAATCGAAAAATGGGCGAGCTCTATCTTCCGTACCAGCAGGTTCCCTCACACCTGATGCGCATCGTCCTGCGCACGGCGGGCTCGCCGGACCTGCTGGCCGGCTCCGCGAGACAAGCCATCCGCTCGGTCGACAAGGACCAGCCCGTCACGGAAGTCAAATCAATGGAGCAACTGCTCTCCGAATCCGTTTCGCCTCAGGCGCTGAATACAACTCTGCTGGCCTTTTTCGCGGGGCTGGCGCTGGCGCTGGCGGCGATTGGAATTTACGGCGTGATCTCATACGGCGTTGAGCAGCGCACGCATGAGATCGGCATCCGCCTGGCGCTTGGAGCGCAGCCCGGCGATGTCGTGCGCATGATTGTCCGGCAGGGAGTCAAGCTGGCGCTGATCGGTATCGCATTTGGCCTTGCGGTGACCTACGCATTGATTCGCGCGCTTGCTGGAGCCATGTTTGGGATCAAATCGCTCGACCCGTTGTCCTCCGCAATGGCGGCTGCACTGCTCTTTTTCGTGGCATTCTTCGCATGCTACATTCCAGCGCGGCGTGCGACTCGCGTCGACCCAGCCCAAGCGCTGCGTTACGAATAGGCGCCGGATTTCCTGGCACTTTCCGAGCAATCAAGCGTGAGCCAACCTGTTCATCCTCGGTTAAGCAGTGTTCGGAATCGAACACTCCTCTCGCATCCACAACACCCACCTTTTGTGGTAATGTGCTCAAAAGAAAACGACTTGCGATGAAATCACGCTGGGCACGTCGCGTGCTTCTTAATTTCTGGGCGGACTTGGCATGGAAACTCTCTGGCAAGACCTTCGGTATGGACTTCGCACGATTGCGAAAAGTCCCGGCTTCGCAGTCACAATTATATTGACGCTTTCTCTCGGCATTGCTGCCACTGTAGCGATCTTTGGTTTCGTGGACTCAGCGTTGATCCGGACATTGCCGTACCCCAACCCCTCCCGGCTTATGGGAGTCTTCAAGACGTCACCCCTAGGCGGCCAGCAATTGGGGTATTCCTATCCCGATTACCTTGACCTGGTGCGTTCCAATAGCGTCTTTGCTTCAATTGCTGCTTATGACGGTGGCGGAGGTTTCATTCTCTCCGATGCAAGAGGCCTACATCTGGTCAACGGATTTGGGGTGACAAGCGACTTCTTTCACATTCTTGGCGTTACGCCGATTCTCGGAAAAGATTTCGCTGCGAATCCTGCGAGCGAAGATTTGCAGGCGGTGCCGTCAACGGTCATCTTGAGTTATGCCGCATGGCAGAACTGGTTTGGCGGTAGGCCAGATGTGCTGGGGAAAACGGTCACCTTGGATGGGGAATCTTATACCGTGATCGGCGTGCTGCCGCGCAGTTTTCGGTTCGCTCCGACCGGAGCCACGGAGTTCTGGACGACGCTTCGTCCTTTCGCCAGCGATCCCTGCCAATTGAGTCGCGGATGCATGGCGATGAGCGTCATTGCCCGGCTAAAGGACGAGATCACCATACAACAGGCATTGGCCGATGTACGAGCCATTGCCGCACAGGATGCAAGGCAATATCCAGATCCGGACAAAAACCGAGGCGCAAATATCGCTCCTCTAAACCAGGTGATCCTGGGTGACATACAACCAATTTTGCTAGCGCTGCTCGGCGGAGCAGGGTTGCTACTGCTGATTGCATACGTCAACGTAGCGGGTCTTCTCCTAGTTCGATCTGAAAACCGCCGGCGTGAATTTGCGGTGCGCGGTGTACTGGGCGCCAGTCGCGGACGTCTCATGCGGCAGTTTGTCACCGAAGGCTTCGTTCTCGCGGCCGTAAGCAGCGCACTCGGGCTGTTCGCCGCAACAGTTACATGGCGACTGCTGCTCAAATTGATCCCGACTGACATGCTAAACTCCATGTCCTATCTGCGCGGAACGGGTTGGAATTGGCATGTAACAGTATTCGCGGCTGTGCTTGTGCTGATTGCCTTGATCCTGTTTGCCGTGACTCCCGCGCTCCGGCTTCCGTTCGCCAACCTGCGCGCTGGTTTGACAGAGGGTGGCCGCGGCGCCCCACGAACGGCCTGGCGGCACCTTGGAGCGAGACTGGTTGTCGTAGAACTAGCCACAACTATGGTGTTGCTGGCAGGTGCAGGACTGCTTGGCAAAAGCCTCTACAGGCTGCTGCATGTCGATATGGGATTCGATCCGAGCCATTTAGTCACGCTCGGGATTTTTGCGCCGGAAGCGAAGTATTCACAGAGCGAGCAGGCGCTCGCGTTGCAAAGAGAAATCATAAGCCGTTTCCAGGGCTTACCCGGCATTACTGCGGCGGGTACGGCGAGCGACTTACCTATTAGTGGGGAAGGCGGGACACAGATAGGATTTGTAGGCAGGCCAAGCCTCGGCGACAATAACGAGGTAGGTCACGTAGAAATTAGTGCAGGATATTTGTCTGTACTGGAAGCTCGACTACTGAGAGGCCGGTATTTCAAGGAGAATGACGGCGCCAACGCGCCTCTCGTCGCGATTATCAATCAGAGTCTGGCGCGGCGGTATTTTCCGGGTGAAAACCCGATGGGCAAGCAATTCTTCTATCATGCACACGGAAGTGACGTAAAATTAGATGGACCGCAACACCCAACCCAGATTGTAGGCGTGGTCGCGGACGTCAAACAGGACGCACTGGATGGGAATGCAACGCCGGTCGTCTATACCCCTTTCGAGCAATGGCCGTCTGCCGGTTTTTCCATCGTGGTTCGGACATCGCAAGAAGCCGCATCTGCGTTGCCGTTGCTGATCGCCACTATCCACAACGTTGACCCTGGAATCGTGACCTCGGATGCCGCCACCATGCCTGAGATTATCCAGAACTCACCGGCAGCTTACCTGCATCGCGCTTCGGCATGGCTGGCAGGGGGCTTCGCTGCACTCGCGCTGATGCTGAGTGTCGTGGGTCTCTATGGAGTTATCTCGTACTCCGTAAGCCAGAGGACTCGTGAAATTGGAATCCGCATGGCGCTGGGCGCACAGCGTAGCTCGATATACCAACTCATTTTGAAGGGAGCCGGTTGGTTGACTCTCATCGGACTGATTATCGGTCTTTCAGGCTCGATAGTTGCCGGAATGTTCATGCGCAGCCTGCTTTTTGATGTGCGGTCTTGGGATATGTCAATTTTGGGGGCAGTCGCTGCTGTCCTCGTGATTTCAGCTCTCGTGGCGAGCTATATTCCCGCGCGGCGCGCCGCGAAAGTGGATCCGCTCGCCGCGCTGCGCTACGAGTGATTTAGATTAGTTTCCGTTCGTGCAAATAGAAAGGCAGGCGAATGACAGTCTCCGATCCGCAGCGCTCGCGCCTCCTCGTCGCTGACGATCAGCCGGACATCCGCGAAGCGCTCCGGTTGCTGCTCAAGGGCGAAGGCTTCGAGATCGATGCGGTTGCGTCGCCGGCCGCATTGCTCACGACGCTTGAAACGCGAGAGTTCGATGCCGTGCTCATGGATTTGAATTACGCGCGCGATACGACATCGGGGCAGGAGGGCCTTGACCTGCTGACGGAAATTCGCGTGCGTGACGGCAGCGTGCCCGTCATCGTGATGAGCGCCTGGGGAACGCTCAATCTCGCCGTCGAAGCCATGCGCCGGGGCGCCAAGGATTTTATTCAGAAGCCGTGGGAAAACGCGCGCCTGTTGGCCATTCTGCGAACGCAGATCGAACTCACGCGCGCCATTCGCAAGAGCCTGCGCCTCGAAGCCGAAAACCGCCTTCTGCGAGCCGACGGCCGCCCCGTGCTGATCGCCGAATCGGCGGCGATGCGCCCGGTGATGGAGTTGATGACGCGCGTGGGCCCGTCGGACGCAAATATTCTGATCACGGGCGAGCATGGCACAGGAAAAGAAGTGATCGCGCGAACGTTGCAGGCGCTCTCTCCGCGCTCCGGAAAGCCGTTCGTCACGGTAAACGCCGGCGGTCTGCCCGAGGGAATTTTTGAAAGCGAGCTTTTTGGCCATGTGAAGGGCGCGTTCACCGACGCGAAAACGGATCGCGTGGGCCGCTTCGAGCTCGCCGATGGCGGCACGCTGTTCCTCGATGAAATTGCCAACGTGCCGCTGAATCTTCAGGTCAAACTGCTCCGCGCCCTGGAGGCCGGCGAGCTCGAGCGCGTCGGCTCTTCGACGACGCGCCGCGTCGACGTCCGCATTCTTTCCGCTACCAATGCGAATGTGCAAACCGAAATCGACGCGGGGCGTTTTCGCGAAGACTTGCTTTTCCGCCTGAATACGATTGAAATTCATCTGCCGCCGCTGCGCGAACGCACGGAGGATATTCCGCTGCTCGCTCTGCATTTTCTGCGGCAATCCGCGCAGCGCTACCGCAAGAACCTGACGGGCTTCGAGCCCGTGGCCATGAAGCTCCTGCTCGAGCATCCCTGGCCGGGCAACGTGCGCGAACTGGACCACGCCATCGAGCGGTCCGTGCTGCTCGCCGAAGGCCCCGAGGTGCGCGCCGGCAATTTGGGGCTTCGGCCCGCGCGCGAGGGGAATTTGCGCATCGAGGACATGGGTTTGGAAGAGGTCGAGCGCGCTTTGATTCAGAAAGCCATGAGCCGCTACGGCGGCAACGTCAGCCATGCCAGTAAGGCGCTGGGGCTCAGCCGCAGCGCGCTCTACCGGCGGTTGCAAAAATACGGGCTGTGAAGCCTCTCGCTTACGAACGCCGCATCCTCGTCCGCGCCCTGCTTGCGGGACTGATTGGCTCCGCGGTCGCGGTGATTCTTCTCTGGACGGGAAGTTACGATCCGCAGACAGCCTGGACGCTCACGATACTCATCGTAATCGCCTGGCTCGGTTTTGCGTTCAGCGCGCAGAACCGCGTCACGTTTCCTCTGCGAACTCTCTCGAACATGCTCGCCGCGTTGCGGGAAGGCGATTTCTCGATTCGCGCTCGCAGCGCGCGGAACGACGATGCGCTGGGCGAAGTGATGCGCGAGGTCAACGCCCTGGGCGACACTTTGCACCGGCAAAGGCTCGGCGCCCTGGAAGCGACAGCCTTGCTGCGGAAAGTGATGGAGGAAATCGATATCGCGGTTTTTGCATTTGATTCGACGGACCGGCTGCGCCTGCTCAATCGCTCGGGCGAACGGATTTTGAACCGTCCGACGGAGCGCGCACTGGGCAAAACGGCGGCCGAGCTCGGCATTGAATTTTGCCTCACGGTCGAAACGCCGCACGTTGCGCAAATCGCCTTCCCCGGGAAAATGGGCCGCTGGGAAATCCATCGAGGCAGCTTTCGCGAGGGAGGCAAGCCGCACCAGCTCGTGCTCATCTCCGATTTGAGCCAGGCTCTTCGCGAGGAGGAGCGCCTCGCATGGCAACGTTTGATCCGCGTCATTGGCCATGAGCTCAACAATTCCCTCGCCCCGATCAAATCCGTGGCCGAAAGCCTTTCGGGAATGATGGCGCGTTCCCAAAAACCGCCGGACTGGGAAGACGACATGAGCCGCGGCCTCGCCGTCATCGCGAACCGCACGGACGGACTAGCCCGCTTTATGAACGCGTACGCGCGACTCGCGCGGCTGCCCGCTCCGCAGTTCCGCCCCGTGAGCGTGAGCGCGTGGATTCAGCGCGCGGCGGGCCTGGATCTCCGGATGCAAATCCCTGTTCACGCAGGCCCCGAATTGACCATACAGGCTGACTCCGATCAGCTCGATCAGGTGCTCATCAATCTGATTAAGAATGCCGTCGATGCCGCAACGGAAACCGGTGGCGGTGTGCAAGTGGGCTGGGAAACAGGCGACAGCTTCCTGGAAGTCTGGGTGCGCGACGAAGGGCCCGGCATTCCCAGCGCGGCGAATCTGTTTGTCCCTTTCTTCACCACCAAGCCCGGAGGCTCGGGAATCGGACTGGTGCTCAGCCGGCAAATCGCCGAAGCCCACGGCGGAACCCTGAGTCTCGACAACGTGACATCAGGGCGCGGCTGCGAGGCGCGCCTGCGCCTGCCTCTGGTGAAAATTTAGTTGCGCCGCACAGGGAAACCTTGCGATGGATGGAACGGGCGGAAGGAACTCAGGATCGAGTCTTCCAAAATCCGGGAGCTGGCTGCGTGAACGATACGGCGACGTGTGAGTGCGCGCGCTTTGCGTGCTTCGTCAGCGCCACCACGTAGCATTCCTGTTCCCGTTTCGTAACGCGGTTCATCAGCAGTAGTTTTTGCCCGCAGCGAACGTTCGCGTCAAGCCGGACAAGACCGCCGTTGGCGCTCACCTGCATGGTATGGGTGTCCTGGTGGAAGGGCTGTTTTGCGGAATCGTAGCCGTAAACAAAAAGGGGAACGTAGGCGTTTGTTCGGGGGCTTTGACGCCGCTCTGGAGCGGCGGCACGCACGGCGTGTGGCATGTCTTCCAAAGACAGTGTGTGCACTTCGGCTTCTTGGTGATGGCTATTGACTAAATTCCAGATTCGGCTCATTAGGTTCACGCCCCACCTTGCGCCCAGCAAGAGAAACTATACAGATAGTATACAAAAAACACCGGTGGGGCGCAACCGCGCGTATCGTGCGGACGGGAAAGAATCGGAGGGGCGCTCGGCGCAAAAATGTGGCCCCGCGGGTGAGTTGCTGGGGCCACATTCCAGACTGGAGAATCCCTTACTTGCCGAAGCTCTGCACAGCCGCGGCTTCGTTGTCGTAGACATCGAAAACCGTCATGAGCTTCGTCACTTGCAGCACTTCCTTGAATTTTGCGCCCAGATTGCAGAGCTTCAGCGTCCCGCCTTGCGACCGCGCACTGTGGAACGTGGCCACCAGGGTTCCCAATCCCGCGCTGTCGATGTACGTCACATTCGACATATTCAGCACGATCTTCTTGTGGTTGCTCGCCAGCAGGCCTTTGACCCGCTCGCGGAAGGAATTGCTCTCCTCGCCCAGGACGATTCGTCCTTCCAGATCCACGACGGTGACGCCGCTCACTTCCCGATCCGTCATTCTCAGTGCCACGTTTTTCGCCTCCTGGCAAAGTCAAGTTCAACTGCGTGAATTGTGATTCCGGAACAGCTTCCGCGCAACCATCACATCAGTAATAATCCGAACAGGACATGTAGTATCCACATCCCTTGCAAACCAGCTTGCACCGGTGCTGCACCAGCGCGCAAAAGCAAGATGGGCAGTAAGCCGCGGCATTTGCCGCGCGGGAAGCCAGCCCTTCCCCTGCAGGCCTATCAGGCTCGCTCGTCCGCGTTGCGGCGCCTAATTCCACGGATTCTTTGGTGCCCATCGGCCCAACGGTTATAGCACATCCAGCCCAAGCGGCAAAGCAACGGCGCGATAAAAGCGGACGGAACCGGGCTCGCCTACTTTGAGGAAGTTCAACAGGCCAGGTGTGAGGCCCAAACTTAGGGGAACCAGACGGGAATGAACTCGGTATAATGCAGCACGTAGTGTCCAGAATGAAGTTCGAGGAGCGCGCCCTGTCCTGAGGAGCACCTTACCCGCCGGGAGACGCATGCAGTCCGACAACCTCAAGGAAATCGTCAGAGCCATTATCCCGAGGCCGCTCCGCAATTCGCTTCGGTCGCCCTCGAGATCGGCCGAATGGCTGTGGGACTCGATGTGCTTCACTCTTGGAGTAACCAAGGAGCTGACCGTTCTCCCTGGTTCCGTCATGGTTTGCCACCCGCACGTTTACAAGACAGTTTTGCGAAGCCAGGTAGTTGATCCAGACCAGAGCGATGAATTTCGCAACTTCGTAGAGCATTGTAACGACAGGATGTTCCTGTTCGACATTGGCGCGAGCTTTGGCGTATTTAGCCTGGCGGCCGCTCACTTTGGAGGAAGAGTCGTTGCGGTTGATCCCTCCCCGATGGCAACGCGCCTCATCCGGATACAAATTGCACTCAACGGATGTGAAGGAAATATTGAAGTTCTTCGCGCAAGCGCAAGCGACGCCAGTGGCGTGATCGAAATGCTGAATTCGGGCATGTTCTCCAACGGCTATTTCAAGGTCGCCAAAGGGCGCCCCAAGCGCGAGTTGACCAAGACCCGAGCGATCACGATAGACGAGATGACCACGCAGTTCGGCGCGCCAACCCACATCAAGATAGACGTCGAGGGATACGAAGAAGCAGTGCTGCGCGGAGCGAAGAAGACCCTAACCCGTTTCTCTCCTCTGCTATTCCTTGAGCTTCACAATGAGATGGTACTCGCGAACGGCAGCGACCCGAAGCAAGTGCTGGACGAACTGGCTGAAATCGGGTACGAGATATTTGGATTCAATGGACGCAGGCTTGAAACGATCGCTATCTTGCAGAAACCCATTGTCCGTATAGTCGGGAAGCGTACCAGCAGAAATTACCCCGAGGTGAGTTGACCGCGCGACCGCTGAGGACTCGGGTTGCTGCGGCGGCAGCGCTCGGCTAGGCTTTCCCCGTCCCAAACGCCAGCGTGAGCAGCGTTTTCTGCTCGAGCTCATGCGCCTTCGCCGACCCGGTTGCGGGACTCGCGCTCCCCGAGCGCTTCACGGAACGCACCGCGCGCCCGCGCAGCACGCGCTTCAATCGCGGCATCATAAAACTCAACGCCCCCATGTTCGCCGGCTCCTCCTGCACCCACACAAAATCCCGCGCGGATGAATATCCGGCCAGCACAGCCTCCAATTCCTTTTCCGGGAACGGATAAATTTGTTCGAGGAACACAATCGCGGTGGACGCGTCGTTCCGCCGTTTCCGTTCCGCCGCAAGTTCGTGGCCGATTTTTCCCGTGCAGAACAGCACACGCTCTGCCTGCTGCACTTCCGGATCAGCAAGCACCATCTGGAATCGCGGCCGTGAAAAATCAGCAATCGGCGACGCCGCCGCGGGGTTCCGCAGCATGCTCTTCGGCGTGAACACGATCAGCGGCTTGCGCCACCGCCGCAGCGCCTGCCGGCGCAGCAAATGAAAATACTGGGCCGCATTCGACGGCTGGCACACTTGGATATTGTCGCGGGCCGCAAGCTGCAAATAGCGCTCGATTCGCGCGCTCGAATGCTCCGGCCCTTGCCCTTCGTAACCATGCGGCAGCAGCAGCGTCAGCCCCGAAAGCAAATTCCATTTGTCCTCGCCTGCGGCGATGAATTGGTCGATGATCACCTGGGCGCCATTCGCAAAATCTCCGAATTGCGCTTCCCACAGCACCAGCGCCTCCGGAAAGTCGCGGCTGAATCCGTATTCGAATCCCATCACGCCAGCTTCCGAAAGCGCCGTGTTATACACCTCGAAGCGCGCTTGATCGGCGGACAAATTCGCCAGCGGAATGAATTCCACTTCGGTCTGCGTGTCGATCAGCGCCGCGTGCCGGTGATTGAACGTGCCGCGCTTGCTGTCCTCGCCGCTCAGCCGCACGGGAACTCCCTGCATCAGCAGCGAGCCGAACGCCAGCGCTTCCGCCATTCCGTAATCCACCAAACTCTTCCCCGCAGCCATGGCCGCGCGCTGTTCGAGCAGCTTTTTCACTTTCGGATGAATCGCAAAATCGCTCGGATACGTTGTCAGCTTTGCCGCAATCTCTTGCAGCTTCTCCGCGGGCACTCCTGTATCAACGTCGAATTCCGCTTTGTATCGGCCGCCCTTAAAATTGTTCCAGTACGGCGGGAGCCGCCACATTTTCGGAGTTTTTTCGAAGCTCACTGCGTTTGTCTGCGCCTTTTCGAATTCCTCGCGCACTTCTTCGACCGTGCGTGCCGGGTCCGCGCCCGTTTTCTCCGCGTAGAGTTTCCACAGCGGCGGATGCGCCTGAATTTTTCTGTACCGCACCGGCTGCGTGATGGTTGGGTCGTCGATTTCGCTGTGGCCGTACCGCCGGTAACCGATCAAATCGATCACCACGGGACTCTGAAACGCGTAACGGTATTCGACCGCGAGCCGCGCGATGCGCACCACCGCATCGGGATCCTCCGCGTTCACGTGGAAAATCGGCACGGGCAGCCGCTTCACGATGTCGGACGCGAAGCGTGACGATTGGCACTCGCCCGGCACGGCCGTGAACCCAATCAGGTTATTTGCGATGATGTGTATGCTGCCGCCCACCGAAAATCCGTCGATCATCAAAAAGTTCAGCGTCTCCGCCCAAATCCCCTGGCCCGCGAATGCCGCGTCGCCGTGCATCACCACGGGCAAGACTTGCGCGGTGCCCTTTTCGCCGCGCCGCGTTTGCTTCGCCCGCGCGCGCCCCAGCGCCACCGGATCCACGGCCTCCAAATGGCTCGGATTCGACACCAAATGAATCCCGATCACGCGCCCGCTGCGCGTCGTGTACTCGCCGGTCGCGCCGATGTGATACTTCACGTCGCCGCCGCCGAGCTCGCTGCGCGCGTCCACTTCCTCGAACCGCGCGAAAACATCTTCCGCAGGCCGGCCCACAATGTGAATCATCACGTTCAACCGCCCGCGATGGCTCATCCCGAGGACAAGCTCTTCCACACCGTTTTCGGCCGCAGTTTCGAGAACTTCGTCGAGCAGCGGAATCAGCGACGTCAATCCTTCGAGCGAAAATCTCTTGTTTCCCAAGTACCGGCTCTGCACCACTTGCTCGAACAGCTCCGCGCGCACCAGCCGATCGAGAATGCGCGCGCGATCCGTCTCCGGCGCGGGCGCTTCCAGGCGCTCCTCGATCCACCGCCGCCGCTCGCCGTCCAGAACGTGCATGAACTCCGCGCCAATCGTCCCGCAATAAATCCGCCGCGCTTCATCCGCCGCCTCGCCGGTCAGTTGATCGAGTTCCGGCACACGCTCCGGCTTGAAATCTCCCAGCGGATCAAGATCTGCTTCGAGATAGCCCCAGCGCCGGAACGCGTCAAACACAGCTTCGCGTTTCTCGTTCGAGATTCCGTTCGCTTCAATCACCGAGGATTTATTTTTCAATTCCGCTTCCCTTGTCCGGCCCTAATCATTTCGGCGCCTCACTTGAATTCACCGCCTAAACTTCTACGACTCCGCCCACGCGCCCAGCAGACGCCGCAGCAAAACCATCTGCCCCAGGTGGTACGCATTGTGATCCGCCACCAGCAGCGCCTCGCGCAAAATCGTCTGCCCTGTGCCGTGCGCGATCGGCGCAAACAAATTCGCCTTCGGATTGCTGACCAGCTTTTTCATCTCCGCCAGATCACGCTCGACTGCGGCGACGCTTTTGTCCCACGCGTCCGCGCTCGGCGGCGTCTCCGAAGCCGGCCAATAGCCTTCGGGGAAATGCGGCGAAACGTGTTTCGGATTCCGCGAAAATCCCAAAATGTCCCACTGCGCGATGCGCAAATGTTCCAGCAATTGCCACGCCGTATGCGGCGCGCCAGCCGGTTTCACGCCGCGCTGCGCTTCCGGCAACTCCGCGATAATGTGATGCACGTCCGCGTACGCTTGCCCGCCAGCAAGCAAGTTCACCAGATGCTCCCGCAGCGCTTTGTCGTTCGCGCCGCGCGCCTCCGCGGTCCTTGCAGGCTTGGATTTAGCCGCTCGCTTCGTGCCTTTCTTCCTGGCCATGCGTTTCATACAAATATCTTAGGCCGCTGGGCAATACAGGTCAAACGCGGGCCAAAAGCAGATCAACGAAAGCGCCAGCAGGCTCGCTACGCTACGACTCCGCCTTGACACTAAAGAAGCGCGGCGTTACTCTCCCCCGCGCTATCCGGTATCAGATCGTTCCGTGAGCTTGAATTGGGTTGGGCGCGAAATTCTTTTTCTCGATTCCGGGAGGTTGGCATGAAACTCCGCATTTCAGTTCCCGCGATCACCGCGCTTCTGCTTGGCGTCGCAATTTTTTCTCCATCGCTGCTGCTTTCTCAAGCGCCGCGGCGCGCCGGCCAGGTCTCGCGCCTGTTTCCGGCGGTGAATATAGACCGCGGCGACCAGCGGCTCGTGGCTCAAGCGCAGGCCCCGGTCTTTTGGCAGGACGTCGTCGCGACGCAGCGATTGGCGCGCGCGCGGATTTCCCTCGAGGATGGCTCAATTCTCAACGTCGGCTCAAACTCAAGCCTGCGCATTATCCAGCATGATGCCCAGGCGCAGCAGACTCTCCTTCAGTTGAACTTCGGGCGCGTTCAGGCCAAGGTCACCCACTTGTCGCGCCCGGGCGCAAAGTTCAAAATTCGAACCCCGGTGGCGACCGCCGGTGTCGTTGGCACCAAGTTTTTCCTCCAGCAGGGCGAAGGCGGACCCCCACCGGGCGGCAAAATCGACGTGGCCGTTCTCCCGTTCACGGCCGCATCTGGAGTTTCAACATCCGAGGCCAACACCGAAGCGCTGGCGAAGCAGCTTGGGGATCAGCTTGGGGAAGCGGGGAAGGTTAGCTCCGCGGTGATCGCACCGCCCGCAGGTGTCACCGGTCCCATGGGAACGCAGGCCGCCGCGCAGGCCGGCCAGTCCACGGATGCGCAGCTCGTGCTCCTGCCGGTGATCGAGCAGGCTCAGGCCAAAGAGATGGGGCACGGATTTGGAGGGGGCTTTGGCCGCTTCCATATTCCGGTCGTAGGCGGCCAGCTCCAGCGCGTTAGCACGAACGTCCAATTGCACGTGCAGTTGATCCGCAGCGCCGACGGGAGCGTCCTCAAAAGCGCCGATGCACTTTCGAAGAAGAGTTTCAACAACGTGAACGTTAATGTAGCGGGTTACAGCACGGATTTGGGCTCGGCCGACGTAAATAGTCCCGACTTCCAGAAATCTCCGCTGGGCCAGACGCTCGCCGACGCTATGTCGAAGCTCGTCGCCCAAGTCGAGTCGCAAGCTTCCGCGGCGCTCCGGGCAACCGGAGCTCCCGTTCCATCCGGGCCGCCGTTTAATAATGACTTCGCAAGGGTCGTGGACTTCGAAGGCATGGTCCGTTTCTGCAACTTAAAGCAGCAGTGCGTCAACGTCGGTCCAGGAATGACGTCCACGATCCGCGACGGCCAGCCGCCGGACCCTCCGCATCCCGCGTCTCCTTCCGTGATTCAAGACGCCGAGCAAAGCACCGAAGTCGGCCCGGCAACCCACGCTGCACCCGTCGAGACCGCATCTACTACTTCTTCTTCTTCTTCTTCTGCGCCGCCTAGCGTTCCTGTGCTTCCGACCGCGTCGTCCGCGCCGTGCGGGCCTTTATCCCCCACTGGCTCAGCAGCCGTGGCGCAGGAAATGGAGCGCAAGACGGGCAGCGTCGCCAACTGGAATTTCCTCACGCGGCCTTTCTCGGCGACGATGGTGACCACCGCCAAAAATCAGGTAACACAGATGAAGTATTACGTCGTGCCGGGCGCGATGCGCATGGAGATCGAGCAGAACGGCAAGCAAATGATCACCATCATGCGCACGGATTGCGGATTGATGTGGATGGTGATGCCGCAACAAAAAATGTATATGGAAATGGCCTTCGGCGGTGCGACGAAAAGCACGGGGGGCGCCGCGGGAGGATCGAACGTCATGAACGCGGTACACATGCCCAATGTGAAATTCGATCGGCGAAAAATCGGCACCGAGCAGGTCGGCCAATACTTCTGCGACAAATACCGGTACACCATCACTGAGCAGAACAACACCTACACGGGCACCATGTGGACGGCTCGCCAGTTAAACGGCTTTCCTGTCAAATGGTTCGACGACAAGACGGGTTCCACCATCGAGTTTCGCAACATCAATCTCGGGCCGCAGAACCCATCTCTATTTGAGCCGCCAGCCGGTTACCGCAAGATGGTCATGCCTGGCATGCGGCGCTAGTAGAACCGCGATTTGTAGCTCATGCAGATACGGGACATGCGACCCGGCGCACAGGCTCGCGGTCCCCAATTTGCGTAGCTAGATTCTGGGGGATGGAGAACTCCCAGGGTTGTCGTATTCGAGGTCGCCGGACCACGAAAGACTACGCGCCGATCGGCGCAATTTCTGACCTGCTGGCTGGCTGCACGTTAGCCCGCGGCTTCCGCCACGGTGCCGCCCATCGTCCGCCGCTGCTGAAAGCATTCCCGGCAATAGACGGGACGCCCCTGGGTGGGCTTAAACGGCACGGTCGTTTCCTTGCCGCACTGGGAGCACACGGTTTTCGTTTCGACGCGCTGCGTTCCCGTCGAATTCGACCCGCCTCCACCCTGCGCGCGAACCGATTTGCACGCCTTGCAGCGCTTCGGCTCGTTCTTGAAACCCTTGTCGGCGAAGAACATCTGCTCGCCGGCGGTAAACACAAACTCCGCGTTACATTCAGCGCACTTCAGAACCTTGTCGTGAAATTCCATGGGCTGCTCCGAGGCGTAGGTGGAACAGGTTCGGGCACACTTCTCCCGGAATCAGAATATGCCGGAAATCGCTGGGACTCCCTGCCCTTCCCGTCCGTCGAACCGAAAAAAGCATCACGGAACGAAAGTTCCAAGGAAACACCCAAGGGTTTTTCCCCGCCTAGTCTAATCCTGCTCCCGACGCTGCTTTTTACGGAGGCGCTTGCGTGAAAGAGCTTCCTTGGCCCGGCGCTTCTCTCCAGGCTTCATGTAGTAACTGTGTTTCTTGATTTCCTTGATGATATCTTCTGCCTGGACTTTTCTCTTGAACCGCCGGAGAGCATTCTCCAAAGATTCGCCCTCTTGAATTACAACTTCGGCCACGCGACTTCACCCCCGTTCAGGACCGAGTGTTCGATATGCTGCTGGAGTGGGTACTGCTAGACCATTCCCGCCACAGGACACATCTTATGCGGTGTTTCTAGCGAACCCTACCCCGTAAGTCAAGTATTATATTTTGTAGCTCCCGTATCCGCCCGCCACTTCCCTGCGTACCATCTTCGCTGCCAGAATCGCGCCGCGCAAGCCGCAATTTATATCCATACCTTTGGTCTCGATGACGTTTTCGATATACCCACGAGCCGGCAGTGATTGGCGGTCGCATGAATTTTCCCGGCCTCATTGCATTTCGTGCGTGCATGCCGCGGATATTGCTAGAATAGACCGCTCGCTCCGGAATAGGTTCTCGATGTCGTTGATGAAAAGCGCAATCGGGGTTTTGATGGCGGGAGGCCAAGGGGAGCGCCTTTGGCCGCTGACGCGCGATCGCGCCAAGCCTGCCGTGCCCTTTGGCGCGATCTACCGCATTATTGACGTCACGCTCTCGAATTGCCTGAATAGCGACCTGCGCCGCGTGTTCGTCCTCACGCAATACAAAGCGCTCAGCCTCAACCGCCATATCCGCCAGGGTTGGTCGTCGCTTATGGGCATCGGCGACTTCATCGAAATTCTTCCGCCGCAGATGCGCGTCTCCGCGCACTGGTACCAAGGCACCGCCGACGCCGTCTACCAGAATATTTATTCCATCGGCAGCGAGCAATCGAGCTACGTCATCATTCTTTCCGGCGACCACATCTACAAAATGAATTACCAGAAAATGCTGGAACAGCACGTCGATAGCGGCGCCGACGTCACCGTCGCCACGGTCGAAATGGATCCCGCCGAAGCCGCGCGCCAATTCGGCGTAATCGAAACGGACAAGGAAGGCCGCATTCTCGGCTTCCAGGAAAAGCCCGCGCACCCGAAGCTCTCGCCGCGCCATCCGGGCAAAATCGACGCCTCCATGGGCATTTACATTTTTAACACGCAGTTCCTTCTGCCCGCGTTGATTGCCGACGCCGAAGATCCAAACTCGTCGCACGATTTCGGCCACGATATTCTTCCTCGCATCATTGGCAAGTACCGCGTCTTCGCCTACAATTTCTACGACGAAAACAAAAAGGAAAAACTTTATTGGCGCGACGTCGGCACGATCGACGCCTACTACGAAGCGAATATGGACCTCACCACCGTCTCGCCGGTTTTCAACCTCTACGACAAAAGCTGGCCGCTCAAGACCTGGGGGCAGCAATACCCGCCCGCGAAATTCGTTTTCGCCGATCCCGGACGCACCGGCACGGCGCTGGATTCCATCGTGGCGACCGGCTCGATTATTTCCGGATCGCGCGTTGCCCGCTCGGTCGTGGGCTACGACGTGCGCGTCAACAGCTACTGCGACGTCGAGGATTCCATCATTTACAACCACGTGAACATCGGCCGCCATTCGCGCATTCGCCGCGCGATCATCGACCGTCACGTCGAATTGCCCGAACGCACCGAAATCGGCTACGACATGGACGAAGATCGCAAACGCTACCACATCAGCGACAACGGCGTGGTCGTCGTCGTCCGCGAAGAATCCATGCTCGAGGAGCCCGAATAGCGCGGTCTGCTGTTGCCGCGCCGGCGTGGCGCCGTAGATGCTTTGTAAAATCTCATTGTAGTGATTCGGAGCGGCTGTTGCCCTTATGCGGCGGCCGCGCTTTTCTGGCGAACGAAGGAGCGACTGAACATCATGCGCACGGACCACGCAAAAATTGAACATGTTCTTGGCCGCGAAATTCTCGACTCGCGCGGCAATCCAACGGTCGAAGCCGACGTAATTCTCGCGAGCGGCCAGCGCGGACGCGCCGCCGTTCCTTCCGGCGCGTCCACCGGCGAGCACGAAGCGCTCGAACTGCGCGACGGCGACAAGTCGCGCTACTTCGGCAAAGGCACGCGCAAAGCCGCGGAAAACATCAATGGACCCATCGCGAAAGCCGTCATCGGCATGGACCCGTGCGACCAGCAGGCGCTCGACCGCAAGATGCTCGACGCCGACGGCACGCCGAACAAATCGAAATTCGGCGCGAACGCGATTCTCGCCGTATCCATGGCCGCCGCGCGCGCCGCCGCGAACGAAAACGGCCTGCCGCTCTACAAATATCTGGCGCGCTTTTCGAGCGTCAAATCCGCGGACACGCTTCCCATTCCCATGATGAACATCCTCAACGGCGGCGCGCACGCGGACAACTCCGTGGACGCGCAGGAATTCATGGTCATGCCCGTCGGCGCGCCGAATTTCCGCGAAGCGCTTCGCTGGGGCGTCGAGGTCTTCCATCATTTGAAAGCGGTGCTGAAGAAGAACGGCTACTCGACCGCCGTCGGCGACGAAGGCGGCTTCGCGCCAAATCTGAAATCCAACGAAGAAGCGCTCGAACGCGTCCTCGAAGCCATCACCGCGGCGGGCTATAAGCCCGGCGAGCAAATCGCCATCGCTCTCGATCCCGCCGCGAGCGAGTTCTACGACACGGCCTCGAAAAAATATGTGTTCAAAAAATCCGATCAGTCGCAGCGCACCTCCGAGCAGATGGTCGAATTCTGGGCCAATTGGGTGCGGCAGTATCCGATTGTGTCGCTCGAAGACGGCATGGCGGAGCAGGATTGGGAGGGATGGCAATTGCTGACGAAAACGCTGGGCGGCAAATTGCAATTGGTCGGCGACGATATTTTCGTCACCAATCCGAAAATCTTCGCGCGCGGCATCGAGCGGAAAATCGCCAATGCGATTCTGATCAAGCTCAACCAAATCGGCAGCGTGACGGAAACGATTGACGCCGTCGAAATGGCGCGCAAGGCGGGCTACGCTTCCATCGTCTCGCATCGCTCGGGCGAAACCGAGGACACTTTCATCGCCGATTTCGTCGTCGCCGTGGCCGCCGGCCAAATCAAGACCGGCTCCGCATCGCGCACCGACCGCATCTCCAAATACAACCAGCTCCTGCGCATCGAGGAAGAATTGGGCAGCGCCGCTCATTTGGCTCGTTTCTTCCGCAATCGCCAATCATGATTTAAGCGCCACGCGCGGCGATCTCCGATTCCACGGATTCGCAGTGCAATTTCGCTTCGGCCCGCCTTTTCTTCGATCGCGCGAGACTCTGGCTTGCATAACCGGCCGAAATTCAGGCGAAACAACGCTGTTCAGCGGGCCGCGCAGCCCAGGGAAGCGTTCGGAGGCAAGGCTCTGTTGCCTCATAAGGTTCGGCGGAAACCATGGAAGCGCCGCTCGTGCTAGTCTGGGAAAGCTTCCTCCAGGCTGAAAATGAAATTAGCGAAATCGACTTGGCTAATCATCCTTGCTTGGGTTGTGTTCGTCGGCGGATTTGCCGTTGGCTCGCTCCTGATACCCCCCGGCAACGCGCGCACTGCCTTCGGCGACATCGCTCTGTGCATCGGTCCGCTTTTCGCCAATGCCTGCCTGCTGTGGAACGCGTCTTCCGCCTACCGGCGGCAAAATAACTTCTGGATGCTGCTGGCGTTCGGCTGCACCCTGTGGCTGGCGGGGCGGCTGATCGCGACGTACCGCGGGCTGGTGCTGCATACAACGCCGCACGCACTTTCCGGCGTGGACCTCATATTTTTCCTGCACACGGTCCCGCTGATGGCCGCGCTGGCGCTGCTGCCGCACGCGCGCAAGATGCGTGAAACTCTGCGCTACGGCTACCTTGACCTGCTGCTCCTCGGCGTCTGGTGGACATTTCTTTATTTGTTCATGGCCATGGCCTGGGCGAAGGCTCCGGGGCATTCGGGTCTGGATCGCGTCCGCGATTTGCAAGTCTACGCCATGGCCAACCTGGTCTTTGTTGCGGGCGCGGGATTTCTGGCGATCCGGGCAAAGCGAGGATGGCGCAAGGTTTATGCGAATCTTTTTGGCGCTTCGGTCATGTATGTCCTCGGCGTCGCGCTGTGGGTGACGGAAACCCTGAGCGGGAAAAGCCAGCCGGGGGCCCTCTCGACGTTGCCCATCATGGCCGCTTTCGTATGGTTCGGCACGGCAGGAATCGTGGCGCACCGGATTTCCCCCGTGCCAGAGGTGGCGGAGGATCGCCCCGCGCGCGAATCGCAGTGGCCCGCGCAGTTGGCCATCCTGTGCATTCTCTCGATGCCTGTGATGGCGGCCTGGAGCGCTTTTTTCAGCCACGCTCCAGCGCCGGTGCGCAATTTCCGCCTGATGCTCACGCTCATCACAATCATCGTGGGCGCAAGTCTCGTGTTTTTGCGGCAGCAGCTGGTCGACCGCGAACGATTGAGTCTGATGAAGGGATTGCAGGATTCGCTCGAGCATCTGAAGCGCTTGCAAATGCAATTCGTGCAGGCGGAAAAGCTCGCCTCCCTCGGGCAATTGGCGGCGGGCGCCGCGCACGAAATCAATAACCCGCTCACGGCGATCCTCGGCTATGCGGACATGATTCAATCCGACACCGCGGCGACCGAACACTCGCGCACCTTGGGCATGAAAATTCGCGAGCAGGCGCGGCGCACCAAAGTCCTGGTGACGAATTTGCTGAGCTTTGCGCGGCAGGTGCCGGCGGAAAAGCAGTTGCTGGATTTGAAATCCGTGCTGACCAGCGCCATCGAGCTGCGCCAGCTCGACCTGCGCGACAAGAAAATCCGCATCGAGGTCGACAACCCCGCCGTGATCCCCGCGGTGCGCGGCGATCCGAATCAACTGCTCCAGGTTTTCTACAACCTGATCAGCAACGCCGTGGATGCGATGGAAACCGTGGGCGGCGGAGTGCTGACGGTACGCATGCGCACGGAGCGCGGCAGCGTGGTGCTGGATTTCTCCGACACGGGCCCCGGGCTCCGGGACCCGGAACGCGTCTTCGATCCCTTTTACACAACGAAACCCGTCGGAAAAGGCACTGGCCTCGGCTTGAGCATCTGCTACGGAATCGTGCAGGAGCACGGCGGCCAGATTTTCGGTTTCAACCGCGCGGAAGGCGGATGCACGCTGCGCGTGGTTCTGCCCGCGGTGCTGGCGCTCTTCCCGCATATGGCTACCCCCGCGCCGGTCAACACTCGCTAGAATTTGCCTGCCTGCTTCTTTCCCCAGAGGCCGCTTGTGTTAGATTCGTGTGCCATGTCGACTGGACCGGGAATCGTAACCGAAGGATTGACGCGGCGTTTCGGCGAACTCGTCGCGGTGGACCACGTGAATCTGCGCGTTGACGCCGGACAATTTTTCGGATTTCTCGGGCCCAACGGCGCGGGAAAATCGACCATGATCAAGATGCTGACGGGATTGCTCGCGCCTTCGGCGGGCACGATGCGCATTTTGAATATCGACATGGCGGAAAACTCCGTCGAAGTGAAGCGTCAGATCGGCGTTGTGCCGGAAGGTTTGGCGCTTTTCGGCCGTCTGACAGGCGCGGAATATTTGAACTTTGCGGGCCGCATGTATGGGCTCGATCGCGGCACCGCGGCGCAGCGCACCGCGGAGTTGCTCGAATTCATGCAGCTTGCCGACCGGCCGAAGACGCTGATCACGGATTACTCCCACGGCATGCAGAAAAAGCTGGCCATGGCCGCGGCAGTGATTCATGCACCCAGGATTTTGTTTCTCGATGAGCCGTTCGAGGGCATCGATGCCATCGCGGCAGGCACGCTGAAGGCGATGCTTCAGCGAATGATCGCGCGCGGCGCGACGATATTTTTGACTTCGCACGTTCTCGAGATTGTCGAGCGGCTGTGCAGCCACGTGGCGATTATTTCGCACGGCAAACTGGTGGCCCAGGGATCGCTCGAGGAATTGCGCGCGGGCATCGAGGCGCGGCAAGGTTCGATTCCGGGCGGCGCGGCCGCCGGTGGCAAGCTGACGCTCGAACAAATTTTCCTGGATATCGTTGGCGGCCGCCGCGAGCAGACGGACCAGGAGCTGGCGTGGCTGGGATAAACGCCATTCCGGGGATGCGCGAGCAGATCGCGCTCGTCGCGCGGCTGCGCTGGCAGCTCTTCCGCAATGCGATGCGGACGCTCAAGGGCCGCCTCGAAGCCGTATCCACCGTTTTCATCGCCCTCACGATGAGCGGCCTCGTCTTCGGCGGCGGCATGTTGCTGGGCGTCTTGACGTTTGTCCTCACAAAACACGGCGCATGGCCGTGGCTTGCGGGGCTGCTGTGGATTGTATTTTTGTTTTGGCAATTGTACCCGCTGTTTGCGGCGTCGGTGGGCGTGCAGTTTGATTTTGCGAATTTATTGCGCTTCCCGCTGCGATTTGGAAGTTTTTTTGCGCTGAGCCTGATCTATGGATTGTTCGACCCGGGAGCGGTGGGGTCGCTCTTCTGGATGTTCTGCATGTGGGTTGGGCTCGGAATCGCGCGGCCCGCGATGCTGCCGTGGGGCTTGATCGTCTTGCTGGCGTTCGCGGCCATGAATTTGCTGCTGGGCCGCACGCTTCTCGCGTGGGCGGAGAAGTGGCTCGCGCGCCGGCGGACGCGCGAGGTGCTGGGATTCATATTCATTCTGGCAATGCTATCGATTCAGTTCCTCGGGCCCGCCATCCATCACTTTCAGAACCATCGCGTGGGGATGCAAACCAATTGGGTGATGATGTTGCTTCCGGCGGCCCGCGTGCTTCCGCCCGGCGTCGCGGGGCAATCGCTAGCGTATGCGCTGGGCGGCAATTTCGTCATGGCGGCATTGTGGCTGCTGTTTTTGATTCTGTACGCCGCGGCATTTTTCTTACTGCTGCGAACCAGGCTGGCCGCGCAGTATGGCGGAGAGAATCTGAGCGAAGCGCGGGTCCCGCTGGCGCCTCGTGCGAGCGCGCGCGTGCCCGGAAAAAACGCAGGCCGGTCCTGGCGGATTCCGTGGGTCTCGGGAGCCACGGGCGCGGTGTTTGAAAAGGAGGTTCGCTACACGCTGCGCAGCGGGCCGATGCTTTTGAATTTAGTTGCGCCCGTGCTGATCGTCATTATTTTGCGCTTCACCGCGCTGCAGCAGCCCGGGGCGCCGCACGCTTTCGCGCGCTTCGCGTGGATGGCTTTTCCCATCGTCACGGCGTATGGGCTGCTGATCCAGATGAACACGGTGTTCAACAGTCTAGGGTACGAGGGAGCGGGCATGCAGTTTTTGCTGGTGGCGCCGGTGCGATTTCGCAGCGTCATGGCGGGGAAAAATTTGTTTCAGGGCGCCGTTGCGCTGCTGCAGACATTGTTCCTCTGGGCCTGCGTGGCGTGGATTTTCGCGCCTCCGCCTGTGACGATTGTGGCGGCGACGTTCGCGGGACTGCTCTATGCGATGCTGGCAAATTTTGCCGTGGGGAATTTTTTATCATTGTATTTTCCGCGCCGGCTCAATTTTGGCGCGTTCCAGAGGAAGAAATTGTCCGGCGTGTCGATGGCCGCCGGAATGGTGACGCAAGGCGCGCTGATTGGCGCGGGCGCGGCGGTGTTTTTGTTGGCGAGGCATTTCGGGAAACTCGATTTCGCGGCGCCCATTTTTCTCGTCTTCGCAGCCGTCGCCGCGGCGGCTTATGGATTCAGCCTGACACAAATTGACCGTATCGCCCTGAACCGCCGCGAAACGCTGACGGCGGAGCTGTGCCGCGCCGAATAACCGCCGCTAAGGCAGCCGCGCTTGTCGAGCCGCGCTTCCGGTTTTGTCTGCGACGATTTCGCCTTTCCTTTTGCCGCGCAGCAGCAAATCCCAGACCAAAAGCAAGCAAGTGAAAAAGTTGCGGCGGGAGCGCGGGTGGGTTACATTCGCCCGTTCGCGCAAAGGATCGCAAGGGATGGGGAGCGTGCGCGACGAATCATACCCAAGGAAAGGAACACCCATGATGAAGCGAATTTATCGCATGCTTTGCGTTTTGATTTTCGCGGCTGGCGCGTTGCCGACGCTGGCTCAGCAGGGCGCGAGCAAGGTACCTGGCTCGATGGCCCAGGACATGAAGCAGTTCGTCGACACGCCCGCGATTCCAGGCTACGAGGCGGACCTCGCCAAGCTGATTCGCAAACGCCTCAGCGCATTGTCGCCGAAGACGGACAATCTGGGCGACGTGATCGTCACGCTCGGCAGCGGCGGCCCCAAGCGGCTGATCGTTGCGCCCATGGATGAGCCCGGATACGTGGTCAGCCACATTACCCACGATGGATATATTCGGCTCCAGCGGCTGCCGCAATTCGCATCGCTGCCGATGTTCAATGCGCTCTATTCCGCGCAGCCGGTCCAGATTCAAACCATGTCGGGCAAATGGGTGAATGGAGTCGTATCGGGTATTTCGGTGCATCTGCTGCCGGGGCGCCTGCATCCGCCCGACCCATCGAACATTAGAAACATGTGGGTGGACGTTGGAGCGACTTCGGCCGCGGAGGTGAAACGATCCGGCGTCGATTTGCTCAGTCCCGTGGTCCTGCATCGCACGCTCTACAACCTGGGTTCGGGCCTGGAATCAGCCCCGGCGGTCGGAGATCGATTCGGTGATGTGGCGCTTGTGGAATTGCTGCGGCGATTGGATGCGTCGAAACTGAACGGGACGCTCGTGGTCGCGTTCGTGGCGCAGCAATGGTCAGGCGCGCGCGGTCTCGAGCGCGTGCTCGATGAGGAGCGGCCCGACGAGTTGATTTTCGTGGGACGCCTGATGCCCAGCCCGCCCATTCCGGCCGAGCCGGCGCTGCATCGCGCGCCGCGGCGCAACGTGGGCAGCGGCGTGCTCATTGGCGAGCCGGCTGCGGATGTGAAACTTTCGGGATTGGGCGAAGACCTGCAAAAGATCGCCGAAGAAAACAAAATCCCATTCGTCCAGGATTATTCAGCGCCGCTGATGCCACGGAGCTACTTGGCCATACCAAAAGCTCCGGCGCGCACCGTGCATCTGGCGATTGCGACGGCTTGGCCCGCCACGCCGGCGGAAATGATCAGCAGCAAGGACCTGGTGGATTTAACGAATTTGCTTCAGGCCTATTTGCAAGGGTCCATCACGCAGCCGGATCCGGCAGCCACTATTCACCACACCATCGCTGCGGCGCGGCCGCCAGCCGGATCCTTGAGCAATGAGGCCATTTTGGCGCGTCTGTCCGATACCTATGGCGTCAGCGGCCACGAAAAAGCGGTGCGGGACGAAATAAAGCAGTTGCTGCCGAAGTGGGCAAAGCCGGTGACGGATCCGGCCGGAAATTTAATTCTGCGCGTTGGCACCGCAACCCGCGGGCCGCACGTCCCGAGGATTTTCGTGGACGCGCACATGGATGAAATCGGCTACATCGTCCGGGAAGTGATGCCGGATGGAACGCTCGCCGTCAGCGGCGGAGGCGGGCTTCCGGACTTCTTTCTGGGCCACGCGGCGCTGGTGCATACACAGAGCGGGACATCCGTCCCGGGAATCATGGAACTGCCCCAGGGCTGGGACGAAGCCGGATTCAAATGGCCGCGCGGCCCGGCACTGTTGTCGCATGTGGACGTGGGAGCGCGTTCGCCCGAGCAAGTGGCGAAGATGGGCATTCAGGTGGGAGATTTCATCACCATCCCGAAAAAATACCGCCGGCTCGACGGGACGCGCGCGAATTGCCGCAGCTTCGACGATCGCATGGGAGACACGGCTCTGATTTCCGCGGTTTGGGCGCTGGGGCCGAATCTGAAGAACCGCGACGTGACGTTCGTCTGGTCCACGAGCGAAGAGTTGGGTCTGGTGGGAGCAGGCAAACTGGCAAAGCGGCTCGCGGCCGAGGGAAAAGAGCCCGATTACGTTTTCGCCGTGGATACGTTTGTCACGTCGGATTCACCGCTCGAATCGAAGCGCTTTGGAGACGCAAAAGTTGGCCACGGATTCGTGGTGCGCTCGGTGGATAATTCGAACATCGTGCCGTGGAAGCTGACCCAGAAAGTTGTGGCGCTCGCCCGCGCGAATCATATTCCCGTGCAGTACGGCGTGACCGGCGGCGGAAATGATGGCGCGGCATTTTTGAGGTATGGATCGATCGATGTGGCGCTTGGCTGGCCGTTGCGCTATTCGCATTCACCCGCGGAGCTGGTCGATCTCCACGACTTGGACGCGCTGGCGCATATTGTGGCGGCCGTGTCGCGTAGTTTTTAGCGGCGCGGCAGGTCGAGATAGACCGGCTCAATGCCAGGAGAGGAATCGGCCACAGAGGACATCGCGGGCGCGGCGGAAACACTCAGGATAAAACCTAGCCGTCTCTAGGGGCGCGAGGAAAGCCTCAAACGGAAGTTACTTCTTTCGCTGCGAACCCACGAGGACCGGGGCTGTTTTGCCGCGCGTCGGCTTCTTGGTGCGGCGCTCTTCTTCGATTAGCGCGGAAATGCGCTCGCAGGAAATGCCGCGCGCTTGAAACCAGTCTTTCACATGCGTCTGCGCGTGACACACGGTCGAGCGGATGAAATCGTTCGACGCGACGATCCACTCGCTGGTGCCGTCGCTGCGCTGCCCGCCCTCTTGAAGCGTCCAGCGATGCTCAATCGTCCCGCCCGCGCCAACGCGGTATTCGTGGACGCGGTCATAGGTCAAGCTCGGTATACGTAGCACGCTCACTGCCATGCGCCTATTATAGCAGAGGTGGCCCCGATAAAGTAGCGTAATCAGGCGTCCTGGCCCAGTTTCGCATCAAAAAATGCCCCAAAATACGTCGCAAACGACACATAATAAAGACGATAGCGTCAGGACCCGCCAGTTTCCGACGCTATAGCGAGAGCGGAGAGAACCAAAAGCCGCTTCCTGTCTCGGCTGCTCCCGGGGCTACGCGAACAGCACAACGTCCGCCTGCGTGCCGCCGCCAAGCGCGCGCCACAGTCGCCATCTCTAGATCGACTCCGGGCATCTCTCAATCGCACAAACGGCGCAGGGGACCGCACCCCGTTTGCTATAATGCCGCGGCATGTTGGAGGCAAAATTCGAGTTCAGCGGCCCACACAGGCCAAAGCAAGATCGCCGGCAAGATGCTGCCGGCTCTTCTCGGAGATAACTGGAACCACAAAGGCAAAGAATGGCTGAGCCAAAATTCAAGCCGCCGCGGTCATTTGCTGTGGAAGGACCCATACGCGTCGGGAAATCGACGCTGGCGAAGATACTGGCGGAACGGCTCCATGCGCGGCGCGTTTTCGACTGCGAGGACAATCCCTTTCTCGGCGATTTTTACAACGAAAAGCCCGGAGCTGCGTTTCGCGCGCAGATGTATTTTCTAATCGAGCGCCACTGGAGGTTGCTCGAAATCGATCGCGAGCAGAAAGCCGGCCCCGTGGTCAGCGATTTTCTTTTCGAAAAGGACAAGATTTTCGCATACATCAATCTGGAGAACGAAGAGCTGAAAGTCTACGAACGGTATTACGAAATGCTGGCCGCGTCAGTGGCCCCGCCGGATCTGGTGATTTACCTGCAAGCCAAGCCGGAAGTGCTGCGGCAGAGAATTTCGCGAAAAGGCGCGCACAGCGAATCCAATATCTCCCCGGAATATCTGGAGACGGTGGCGCAGGCATACGAGCATTTTTTCTTCCGCTATTCCGCGTCGAATTTGCTCGTGGTGGATACGTCGGACATCGATTTCGTCGAGCGCAATCAGGATTTGCAGGAGTTGCTGCGGCGCCTGCGTCAGCCCGTGAAAGGCACGCAGTATTTTTTGCCGCTGGGCCCGGAATAGTTGCGTTCGGAACTGCTGGTCGAAGGGGAGTGAAGCGCCCGGGACGAGGGGGGAACTCGCCCCGGGCTTCCCTTGTGGGTTGGCTGCTTGAGGGAACTTTTTTTAGTTTCCGCCGCGCTAGTACGGACGCGCGGGTCCTGAAAATCTGTGGCGCAGTCGCCCGAGCATCCGATTGATCGGATGATTCCGATGCAAGAACGCGAGCAGCGGCGCGCGGCGCACTCCGATCCGTTCGAGAGCTCGCCGAATGCGGAAATCGCGTCCCGCGGACACCATCCCCTTCTCCAGCGTCTCAATCGCGTCGGGAGTCCTGCCCGCCTGGTTGTACACTTCCGCCAGGTTCAGGTAGAGCTGGGCGTGGTTGCATTTCAGGTTGAGGGCTTCCCGGCAGAGCGTTTCCGCATCACCGAAACGCCGGTCCGCCATGGCTGCCAGTAGCCCAGTGTAAGACAGGTAAAACGGATTCTTCGGAGCCGCGCCTAATGCCCGCCGTGCGTGCGCCAGGGCGTCTTCCGCGTGCCCATCGCGCATCCGCTTCAGGCATTCCTTGAATTCCACCATTCCCGCATCGACTGACGAAGGCGTTCCCACCATCACCTCCACATGCGACATCGCCATCGGTCCTTCCTTTCCCGCGTGACTCTGCGAGACCAACGCACCAATGATTGGTGTAAGCGTAGCGCTGCGGCGGTTTGGTTACTACCGGTCAACGGGACAGTTTTCGGCCAACCGGCTGAGATAGGCCGATGGGACAGGCGAAAAAGTGTCAGCTACTTGAGAGGGAGAGTTTCATTCGAGATGCGCGTTAAACCACCCCACGGCGCGGATTACCACGTCGCGGCTGTGCGCGGGGTTCTCGAACATGTGGCCCTCATGGGGATAGATGACGAACTGTGTCGGCACGCCCAGCGTGACCAGCGCGTGCCAGAACTCGTAGGACTGCGGCGGTGGGCATTCGCCGTCGCTGTCGCCGACCAGGATTAGCGTGGGTGTTTTCACGTTCTTGATAAACGTGATGGGCGAGCTTTTGGCGTAGACCTGCGGATCGTTGTACACCGTGTCGCCAAAATAAAACGTCATCCATTTATCGATCTGATTTTCGCCGTAGTAGCTGAGCCAGTCGGAGAGGCCCGCGCCGGCGACCGCGGCCTTGAACCGATGCGTTTGCGTGACCGCCCACATGGTCATGTAGCCGCCGTAGCTCCAGCCCGTGATGCCCAGCCGCTGCGGGTCGATGGGAAGCGTACGAATCGCCGCGTCCACGCCGCCCATGATGTCCTTGAAATCCCCGTAGCCGAAATCCTTCACGTTGGCGCGCGTGAACGCTTCGCCGCTGCCATAGCTGCCGCGCGGATTCGGGAGCAGCAGAAAATATCCGTTGGCGGGAAGCGCGGAAGCGTAATCCCAGCGGCTCGGCCAGTGCGGCAGATTCGCCCAGGCGGGCCCGCCGTGGACTTCGACGACCAGCGGATATTTTTTCGCGGGATCGTAATTCCGCGGATAGACGATCCAGCCCTGTACCTGGCCGATGTCGGTGTTCCAGTGCAGGCTTTCGGCTTTGCCCCACGCGGGATGCAGCGCGCGATTGAGTTGCGTCACCTGTTTCCACTTGCCGATTGGGCCGGCCCAGACTTCCGGCGGCGCATTAAAGGATTCGCGCACAGCCGCGGCAGTCTTGCCATCGCGTGAAAGCGAAACGCCGACAGTGAATTCATTTTGGCCAATGTGCTCCGCGCCGGTCCACAGCGAAGTGATCACCTCAGAATCGAGGTCGACCGAGGCAACGCCGCTTTTACCGTCCACAATCTCGCCGAAGACAATGGATTTCGAATCCGCCGACCAATTGATGGAGCTCGCCGTGGCTTTCATCTTCGGTGTGACGTCGCGTGCATCGCCGCCCCCGCTCGATGAATTGACGGGAAGCGTATAAATGTCGCCGCCCACGACCGGCTCATCGCTCATCAGCCCAGCGATGAACGCGATGGTGCTTCCATCGGGCGACCATTTTGGCGCGCCGATCTGCATGTTGGATTTGAAAATCGAATGCGGCGCGGCGGCCGCGGCAGAATCGAAAATGTAGATTTGCGCCACGTACCAGTTGTCGTCGCCATTCCCATGCGCTGCCGTGGCCACGAGCTTTTTGCTATCGGGCGACCAGTCGTATTCGTAGACGTACATGCCGGCAGGAGTGATCTGGCGCACGCGGCCCGTGGAAAGATCGACCAGCGCGAGGCGCTGCTCGTAGGTTTTCGTTCCTACCACTCCTTCATCCCGCGTTTCCGCGGCAAGCGGGCCGGCGGCGCGCGGCGCATTTTCGATGAACAAAAAGGCGATGGATTTGCCATTCGGCGACCACATCGGATTCGACAGGTCGCCTTTCACGTGCGTGAGCTGCCGGGCTGGGCCGCCGGGAGCTGCGACATAAAGCTGCAATTGACCAGAATGCGCGGCGTCAGAGAGAAATGCCAACCGCTTGCTGTCGGGCGACCACGCGACGTTGCCCTCGGCGGCGAACTTGTCGGGTGCGGCGGTGACGCGCTCCGGCGCCGAATGGGATTTCCAGTTCGCAACGTAGATGGCGGAGTTGGGCGAGGGCGCGCCATTTTTGCCCGTGAGCGATTCGATCCAAGCGACGCGGCGTCCGTCCGGAGAAATCGCCGCTTGGGAAATGGAGTGGACGCCGAACATGTCGGTCATCACTTGCTGCATGGCGGGCGTAAGCGCTGGCGAGGGTTTTGTGGCCGAGCGCGCCGTTGCGCCGAGGGCGATCGCAAAAGTGGAGGCAAGACAAAACGCTCCTAAAGCAATCGCGATGCGAGACAGGTTCGGGATTCGTTTGCTGAGCATGAAGCCTCCTCCGTGCTAAAGCACAGAGACGATACTCGCGCGCCGCCCCGCGCGCAAGCGTTCCGCGCGGCGAAAAAGTCTTTGCTTGAACGGCACGCGGCGACGGACTATGCTGCGCGCGAAACGGAACCGCGGCTCGAATTTTATGGCGAGGGTGCCCCGAAGCGCCGCATCGCGCGAGGTCGCGGCGGTCTTCGTATGCCGATGGCCATACAATCAGTAGCTCCATGCACGACGGAACCGACGCAAACTGGCGGCCATGCGCGCCTCTATTTCAGCGTTCCGGCGGAATTTCTAGCATGACCTAGCATGATCATGATATGGACCGCGCCAGCGTTGTAATCATCGGCGGCGGCGTGGTGGGATGCGCGATTGCGCGCGCCGCGGCCGCCAAGTGGAAAGACGTGTTTCTTCTCGAGCAGATGCCGAAG
>Ga0307372_10000523_pt1 | contig 68876 bp, 64 predicted proteins | sample OX1MG_FD_202533 | JGI IMG/M metagenome (GOLD analysis project Ga0307372, IMG submission 202533) | Soil microbial communities from Risofladan, Vaasa, Finland - OX-1 | ecosystem: Environmental > Terrestrial > Soil > Coastal area > Acid sulfate soil | place: Finland: Risofladan, Vaasa | collected... | reverse complement strand
GATAGCAGCCGTCGAACTTCACAATTCGTTGTCGCCCGGTCACCCCTCGCGCCAGGCGCACCGCGCTCATCGCCGCCTCGGTGCCGGAGGATACGAAGCGCACCTGCTCGAGGCCCGCGACGCGCTCAGTCATCATCTCGGCGAGTCGCACCTCGCCGGGCGTCGGCGCACCGAAGGTCGTGCCGAGACCAGCGGCGCACTGGAGGGCGTCGACGACCGCGGGGTGGGCGTGACCGAGGATCGACGCGCCGTAGGACTGGACGAAGTCGAGGTAGCGACGGCCCTCGACGTCGGTCACGTACGCGCCCGCGCCGCTCACGACGGTGTAGGGGGTGCCGCCCACCGAACCAAAGGAGCGCACCGGCGAATCGACGCCGCCGGGGATCACTCGCGACGCCGCTGCAAACCATTCGAGGTTGGTCAACGCGAGAGCTCCTCGGCGACCTCGCGCGCGAAGTAGGTGAGGATGAAGTCCGCTCCCGCACGCCGCACCGCGGTGAGCTGCTCGACGGCCACGGCGTTGGCGTCGATCCATCCCTGGGCTCCGGCGGCCTTCACCATCGCGTACTCGCCGCTCACGTGGTAGGCGGCGAGGGGGACGTCCAGTTCGGCGTAGAGATCACCGAGCACGTCGAGGTTGGTCATGGCGGGCTTGACCATGATGACGTCGGCGCCCTCTTCCACGTCGAGGCGCGCCTCGCGCAGCGCCTCGCGACGGTTGCGGTAGTCCTGCTGATAGGCGCGACGATCACCGCCGTCCTTGATCTCGACCTGCACCGCCTCGCGAAACGGCCCGTAGAGCGCGCTCGCGTACTTCACGGCGTAGGCGAGGATCGCGGTGTCGACGTGACCGGCGTCGTCGAGCGCCGAGCGGATCGCCGCGACCTGACCGTCCATCATCCCGCTGGGGGCCACCACCGCGGCACCCGCGTTCGCCTGGACCACGGCGGTGCGCGCGTAGAGCTCGAGGGTGGCGTCGTTGTCCACGGACCCGTCGTCGCGCACCACTCCGCAGTGGCCGTGAGTGGTGTACTCGTCCAGGCAGAGGTCGGCCATCACCACGAGGTCGTCACCGAACTCGTCGCGCAGGCGCGTGAGTGCCACCTGCACCACTCCCGCGGGATCGAACGCCCCGGATCCCAGTTCGTCCTTAGCGGCGGGAACCCCGAAGAGGATGACGCCACCGACCCCGACCGAGGTCAACGCCTTCACCTCGGCGACCAGGGACTCCATCGAGTGCTGCGCCTGGCCGGGCAGCGAGGAGATGGCTCGAGGACCCTCGGCGCCCTCGGCAACGAAGAGCGGCGCGACCAGGTCGTCGGGCGACAGGGTGGTCTCGGCGACCAGGCGACGCAGCGCGGCCGTTCGACGAAGCCGGCGTGGACGTTCGGTGGGGAACACTGCCGACAGCCTATTGCCCGCCCTCTCGGCGTCCTCAGTCGCCGTCAAGCGTGGTGAGCACGTTTCCCAACTCGGGACCCCAGACCTCGATCACGCGCGCGTGGTCACGCTTGACCTCCGCGGCCGTCGTCGCCCCCGGCACGACCACCCATGACGACGAGCTGACATAGGTGCGCGCGACCGACCACGACGAGGGAGCACCTATCACGAGGACGTCCGCGCGCGCGAGCAACCACGCGACGTCATCGCTGACCGACACCGCGACCGTCTCGTAGGCAATGACGGGCACGACGTCCACGCCCTTGGCCGCGAGCGCCGTCGAGAGCTCCGGCCGCGCGTCGCGCGCGCAGACGTGCAAGACAGGCCCCACGTCGATCAGCGTCGCGAGGTCCTGTGCGCGGCTCGTCGCGACGCCGGCCACGGTCACACCCTCCTCTTCGAGCATGTGGGTCGTCGCGAGTCCGACGCTGTAGACCCCCGCACCCTCGGCCAGCGCAGCCACGGCGACCGCGACATACGCGCGGGCGCGAACGCTGGTGACCGCCAGAGCCGCGAACTGTCCCGCCAGGGCGGTGGCGGTGATCTCGCGACGAACGTCCTCGACGTCGTGGAAGATCGTCGTCGTCAGCGGAGCCTCCACGACGTCGCCCACGCCACCGATCCACTGGCGCACCTGATCGTTGAAGCCCGCCTCCCTCGTCAGCACGACGAGCACGTCAGGTCCGCCAACCGGGCAGGTCGCCGCCGCCGAGCTCGTCGCGCAGGCGACTCGCGAGGCGTCGACCGAGCGCGTCGGCGTCGGCGTCGCGCTGGGACTCGCGCACGCTGGCACTCCCGTCGACCGCGACCATGACCGCGCTGAGCGTCACGACGGCGTTGACGACCGTGGCGTGTGCGCCGGCGGGAATCGAGCACCCGAGTCCCAACTCACGCAAAAAGGCCCGCTCGGCCGCCACGGCCAGGGACGCGACCGGATCCAACACGTCGTCGACGATCGCGCGGGTCGCGACGTCGTCGTCACGGACCTCCAGGGCGATTGCCCCCTGACCGACCTGCGGGATGAACCACGAGGGATCCAAGCGTTCGGCCACGCGTTCCATCTCGTCGAGGCGCTCGAGCGCCGCGGCCGCCGCGACGATCGCGTCGACGCCGTCCACGCCCGCCGCCGCGAGGCGCCGCGCCATGTTGCCGCGCAACTCGACCACGCGAAGGTCGGGTCGACGCTCGAGCAAGAGCGCACGTCGTCGCGGCGAACCGGTGGCGACGGTCGCGCCCGGACCCAGACCGGCCAGCGACCGGCCGACCAGCACGTCGGCCGCGTCGCGGCGTTCCGAGACACCGGCGAAGGAGAGGCCCTGGGGTGTCTCGGCGGGAAGGTCCTTCGCACTGTGCACCGCGACGTCGGCGCGCCCGCGCAGAACCGCCTGTTGGACCTCGACGGCGAACACGCCTTGACCGGCGATCGTGGCCAACGCCACGTCCGCGTGTTGGTCCCCTCCGGTCTCGACGAGCACGAGGTCCGCGTCACAGCCCACCGAGGCGAGGCGCGCGAGCACGCTCTCGGCCTGTGTCAACGCCAGCGGCGACCGGCGCGTGGCCAGACGCAGCACGCTCATAGGTCAAACAGGGTGCGGGTGGCCTCGGTGAGTCGCGCTCCCCGGTCGGTTCCGGCGGCCTCCTTCAGCGCGACGGTGGGCTGGTGGGCGATCTTGGCCACGACGGCGCGTACGGTCTCTTCGACCCGGGCTCGCTCCTCGGCGCTCAACGAGTCGAGCTCGGCGTCAAGGATCTGATCGAGGCGGCTGCGCAGGTCCGACACGATGCCCGCGGCACCGCGCGCGCGCTGGTCCGCGAGGAAACGCTCGACGTCGAAGGCGACCAGCCCGCGGGCCTGCTCGACCGCGTCACGCCGATCACCGAGGGCGCGCTCCACCCGCTCGCGCAGGTCCGAGATGTCGACCCGGCGGATCGATTCGACCTCCCCGACACGTGACTCGACCGCGCGCGGCATGGCCAGGTCGATCACCAGCAGCGGCGCCGTGCGATGCGCCACGTGCTCGAAGGTGATGACCGGCGTGGGCGTCTCCAGGGCCGTGACCACGAGTCGCGCCGACTCCAGGGCGTCGCTCACGCTTTCTAGGGGTGCTGACGTAACCCGCGCGTCAGCGAGGTCGACCGCCAGGGACTCGGCGCGCGCGGCGCCGCGATTGAGCACGGTCACGCGCGCGACGCGCGCCGGGGCGTCGAGTAGGCCACGCACGACGCCCGCGGCCAACTGTCCGGCGCCCACGACGACGACGTCGGCGCCTGTCAGTTCGCTGTCCAGTTCTTCGAGCGCCCATCCGACCGCGGCCTGGGCGAAGCTCGTCGAGCCGCGGCTGATCGTGGTGTCGGTTCGAACGCGTCGCCCACTGGCCAGCGCTCGGTGGAAGAGTTCGTCGAGACCGCGTCCCGCGGCCCCTTCTTCCAGGGCCAGGTCGAGCGCGCGACGCAGCTGGCCCAGGACCTCGAACTCGCCCGGCACCACCGACTTGAGTCCCGCGGCGACGGAAAAGAGATGAGCGGCGACCCCGCGGTCGAAGTGGACAGTCAGGTGGTCAGCGAACTCACCTGGGGCCAGCCCCGTGGCCTCGGCGAGCGTCGCGGTGACCTCCTCGAGGGCACCGTGGAAGCGGTCGACGACCGCCACCACCTCGGTGCGCAGGCAGGTCGACACGAAGACGGCCTCTTCCACGTTGGGCTGGGCGACGAGAGTACGCAGGACCTTGGACCACTCGTGCTCGGGCACGGTGGTGCGTTCGAGGAAGTCAAGGGAGGCGTGCTCGTGGTCGACGCCCACCGAAATCAAGGCCACGTTGTACTTTACGACCCGTAGCGACCGGGGTTCGTCCCAAGACCGATGGAGTGCAGCACGCCGCCCAGCGGTCCCGTGCCGTTGTTGAGGTGGTACATCAGGATCTGCAGCTCGATCGAGAAGTCGACGTAGTGGACCGCGGTGCCGATCGGCACGTTGAGCACCTGGGGCGCGAAGTTGAGCAGCGCGTGGATGTCGGCGGCCACCAGACGCTCGGCGACGTGCTGGGCGGCGCTGGCGGGGACGCAGATGACCCCCACCGTGGCTGACTGGATCCCCTGGTCGACGTGGGTGACCATGTGGCCTGCGACCTCGGTGCCCACGACCCGCGGGTCGTTGTCGTAGAGGGCGGCGAGCGTCGCGCCACGGATCAAGAAGTTGGTGGAGTTGACCAGCGCGCGACCGAGGTTGCCGATCCCGACGACCACCACGTCGTAGCTGCGGTCGTGGCCGAGGGCCTCGCCGATGCGGTCGACAAGCACGTCGACGTCGTAGCCGGCGCCGCGAGTGCCGAGCTGGCCCAGCCCCGCGAGGTCGCGGCGCACCGTGGTCGCGGTGACCCCGGCCAGGACGCCGATCTGGCGTGAGTCGATGCGCTTCTCGCCGCGCGCCCGCCACCCCTCAACGATGCGTTGGTAGACGGGCAGACGAGCGATGGTCGGCTCCGAGAGTCTGCGAGGTCGCCGCGGCGTCACCACGGACACAACCTATATCCGGTCTCAGCGACCCATCTGTCGGCCGCGCTCGGCCGCCGCGGCGACGGCGTCCAAGAACGCGGCACGCACCGCTCGGCCCTCGAGCACGCGAAGCCCGGCGGCCGTCGACCCACCCGGCGAGGTCACCTGGGCGCGCAACTCCTCGGGACCGTCGTCACTCGCGGCCAGCAGCGCCGCGGAGCCCTCGAAGGTCCCGACGACCAAGTCGCGCGACACCGAGCGCTCGAGGCCCTGGTGGACCCCCGCCTCGATCAGCGCCTCAATGACCAGGTACAGGTACGCCGGCATCGGGCCCGAAAGGCCGGTGACCGCCTCGAGCTGGCGCTCGGTCACGCGCACGACCGTGCCCACAGCCCCGAGTATCGACTCGGCCCACTCGAGGTCCGCCTTCGTCACGTGCGCGCCGCCGGCGATCGCGCTCACGCCCTTGCGAATGAGGATCGGTGTATTAGGCATCGAGCGGATCACCGCCACCGGGCCCGGGAAGGCGGCCTCCAGGCGCGCCGTCGACAGCCCCGCCACCACCGACAACACCCGCGTGACGCCGTAGCCGCCGAGTTCGCGTGCGACCGATTCGGCGTAGTCGGGCTTGACTGCGAGCACCACTCCGGTGTCGGGACCGACGTGAGCGGCCTCGAAGGTCGCCGCGACGTCGACGCCGGGGAAACGTTGCGCGAGCTGCTCGCGCGTCGCCGAGGTGTGCTGGACGAGCGAGAGGTCGCCCGGCGGGTAGCCGGACGCCAAGAGCCCCTCGGCCAGGGCCGAGCCCAGGCGGCCCGCGCCCACGATGACCAGTCGATACGCCACGGCGTCACGCTACACAGAGCTACTGCGCGCGGCGCCGGTACAGCGCGGGCAGTCCCAACGACATCGCGGTCGGGTAGATCTCATCGACGTACGTGATCGTCGCGCCGACGAGCTCGTCGAGGCGCTCGGCGTTGAGGTCGCCCACCGGCACCGCCGTCACCAGATAGATCCCCGCCTCCGGGCCGATCGCCAGGTGCAGCTCACGCAGGTCGGCGTTTCGCGTGAGCAGATACCGATAGACCTCCTCGAGGTTCTCCTCGGGCGCCGGGGTGAGTTCGGTCTCGACGTGCACCGTGCGTTGGCGAAGGGCGAGCCAGATCGTGACGTGGGGCTTCTCATCGGCACGCACTCGAATCAGCCAGTGGTAGTGACCTCGGTCATCCGGTTCGTTGCGGTGCTCGACCTCGCCCACCTGTCCACCCGCGCACCACTGCTCAACCCACTCGCGCACAACGGTGTCGAGGCGCTCGGGCGCCGCGTCGTCGCGCAGCGGAGCGCGTTCGCTCAACAGCGCACCAGGCTGGTCGCCGAAAGCTCGTCCACCAAATCCGCCAGCGACTCGGCCGCGGCGCGCCACGTGTAGGGACGCGCGAGCAGCACCGCGCCGGTGGACAGCGCGGTCGACCGAGACGGATCGGTGACCCACTCGACCGCGTTCGCCCAGTGCGCGGCGTCGCGCTCGGCCAGCAGCAGTCCGTTGACGCCAGGCTCGACGAGCGTCGAGAGCCCGCCCACGTCGCTGGCCACCACGGGCGTGCCGCAGGCGGACGACTCGAGGGCCACCAGACCGAAGCTCTCCGAGCGCGACGGCACCAACGTGACGTCGGCTGCGCGCATCCACGTCGACAGCAACTGGTGCGCCTGCGGGGCGACGAAGCTCACCTGGTCGATGACGCCGGCCGACGCCACGCGCTCGTGCAGCTCGCCGAGCGTGTCGCGCCCGTTGGGACCCGAGGGTCCCCCGACGATCGCCAGCTGGCTGGCGTGGCCGCGTCGACGCAGTTCGACGAGGGTGTCGAGCGCCAGGTCCGCTCCCTTGAGGTACTGAAGCCGACCGACGAACAGGAGCAAGGTCGACTCGGCAGCGACGCCCAGCGCTCGTCGGGCCTGGGGACGGTGCCCCGGCGCGAAGAAGGCGTGCTCGACGCCCAAGGGCACGACGTGAACGCGAGTGGGGTCGGCGTGATACAGCCGCACGAACTGCTCGGCCTCGACGTCGCAGCTGGCCAGCACGGCGTCCGCGCACGCCAGGATGGCGGCCTCCTGATGGGCTCGCTCGTCCGAGTGCGCGCCCAGGGCTTCGGCCTTCACTCGCTCGAGTGTGTGGAAGGTCATGACGAGCGGCAGATCGAGTTCGTGCTTGAGGCGGTGACCCACGAGACCGCTCAGCCAGTAGTTGGCGTGCAGCGCGTCAGCGCCGTGGACGCGAAGGTGGGCCGCCACGGCGTCGCTGAAGGCGGGCACGAAACGCTCGAACTCGTCGCGCATCAACGCAGCAGCCGGACCTGCCGTCACGTGATGGACCCGGAAACCGGGCTCCACGAGAACGACGTCACGCACCTTCGGGTCGTCGCGACGGGTGAACACGTCGACCTCGTGGCCGAGGCGGGCGAGACCACTGGAAAGCTCGCGGACGTAGACGTTCATCCCCCCACCGTCGCCGGTACCCGGCTGGGCCAGGGGCGACGTGTGGTACGAGAGGACGGCGAGGCGAGCCACGGGCGAAAGCCTACCTGTGCGGTCATGATTCCCGGTTCGCCCAACGGCCCCTGGCAGGATCTCCTACCGCGACATTGGCCGCCGAGGAACTTTCTCTGAACCAAATGCGCCCCGCCGGAGTCTTATTGGGTAACGACGACGACGCGAAGGACAGAGGATCAACGTGAGCCCGAATGACGACGAGGTCGACCTGACGGTCCTCGAGGAGTGGCTTCGCGACTCCTACGCCTCGTCGGTGCGCACGGCGTACCTCATCTTGGGAAATCGGTCCGACGCGGAGGACGCCGTTCAGGACGCGTTCTTGCGCGCCTGGCGATTCCGCGACGCGATCACGACGCGATCCGGCATGAAGCCATGGTTGTACCGCGTCGTGGTGAACTCGTGCTACTCGCGCCTGCGCAAGGAGATTCCACACCGCGACCTGCGGGCCCCCGACGCCGAGCTGGCGACACTGAGCGACTATGACGATCCGGCCAGCCGGGTCGCGTCGACCTTCGATATGACCCGAGCCTTGCGTGACCTGGCGCCCAATCTGCGCGTCGTGGTCGTCCTGCGCTACTACGCCGACCTCAGCGAGCGCGACATCGCAACCGCCATTGGTCGTCCCGCCGGAACCGTGAAGTCGCGTCTTAGTGAAGCCCGCCGCCAACTCGCGCGTCACGCCGCGCTACAGCCCGCACTCTCCGAGTTCGTCCCCTCAACCTCCAAGGAGCAACGGTGAACGTGATCGATGAAGAGACGATTCGACAAGAACTGCTCTCCGCCGCCGACTCCTTCGAGGTCTCTAACGAGGCGACCACGCGCATCCTGAGCGCCGCTCGGACCTCCGTCAGCGAGAGCCCCGCTCTCCCCGTGGTCTCGGCCTTCACCGGTCATCCTCGGCGTCAGCGGTTCCTCGTCGCCGCGGCAATGGTACTGGCCGTCACGGCCATTGCCGTACCCCTCGTCCGCGCCGAGACCGCAACGCGAACCGGCGCGGCGTTCGGCGCGCTCGAGAAAACGGCCCATTCTGCTCCGGGACTCGCCCTCAGCCGCGCCGCGCAGAACTCATCGCGTCAGCCGTATGGCCTATCGAACACCCAGAACCTCTCACTGACCGCATCGGGATTTGCGGCGGGCGTGCACGGGACTGTCACCTCGTCGAGGACCGCCAAATCCTCCGCCAAGATCGAGTCGAGTGGGCAGGTGAATCTGCGGGTCGCCAAGGGGCAGATCTCATCGACTCTCGACCGACTGTCTCGGCTCTCGACGCGTGATGGCGGCACCGTCGTGAGCTCACAGCTCCAGTCAGCCAATCGGTCCAACGGCGGATTCGCCTTCGGGACCATCGTGCTCGAGGTCCCCCAGCCCCGCTTCACCGAGCTGGTGACGCAGGTCCAGGGGGTGGGCCACAGCACCTACGTGAACACCTCGTCGGTCGACGTGACCGGTCAGTACGTGGACCTGAGCGCGCGCATCACGGCGCTCGAGGCCAGCCGGCGTCAGTACTTGGCCATCATGGCCAGGGCATCGTCGATCAACGACATCTTGGCCGTGCAGAGTCAGTTGAACTCACTGCAGAGTCGCATCGAGCAGCTCCAGGGTCAACTGCAACTGCTCAGCCACGAGACGACCTACGGCAACCTCACGGTCAACGTGACCGAGGCTGGACACGCCAACGTGGGCAAGTCGAGCAACGGCGTCTCGCGGGCCTTCCACTCGGCCGTGCACGGCTTCGTCTCGGGCTTCGAGTGGCTGATCCGTGCGTCGGGACCAACTCTCTTCGCGGTCTTGTGCCTGATTGCGCTTTGGTGGTTCGGCCGCATGGCCTGGCGCTCCGTCCGCCGCCACAGCCTCTAGACACAAATCTCAGCTTGTAGCTCGCTGCCCACGGGCGCGCCCACCCAGGACGACCCAGGCCACGCTGCGCGCGGGCATGGGCCCGAACTCGCGCGAGTCGGTGGACGCGTCGGGGTTGTCGCCACGCAGCTCGAGCACGGACCCCGAGCGAGCGGCGACGCGCTTGATCAACCAACGCTCGGCGTCGCGCGGGTCGCGAACCACAACGACGTCGCCTCGCCGTATCCGTCGCCAGTGGCGCACGGCGGTGAGGCGCTCGCGGGGCTGATACGTCGGCGCCATCGAGTTGCCCTCGACCGTCAGGCGCAGGACAACGAGGTTGGCGAGGCGCCCGACGACGGACGCGAGGAGGCGACGCACGGGGATGGACGCTACCCGCGCTCGCTAACCTGCGTTAGGAAACGCCTGCCGTGAGCAGGTCCGTCGAAAGGTGAAGCCATGACGCTTCTCTCCCGTATCAACGCCGTGCTGGACGCCACGACCACGCCGGTCACGGTCTCGGCGCACTGTGACCTGCCGTGCGGTGTCTACGACCCAGCCCAGGCAAAGCTCGAGGCCCAGTCCGTGAAGGCCTGCATGGAGAAGTACGCCGGATCCAACGACCCCGACTTCAAGGTGCGAGCCACGTTCATCAAGGAGGAGCGCTGCGAGCTGGTCAAGCACCACCTGTGGGTGCTGTGGACCGACTACTTCAAGACCGACCACCTCAAGGAGTACCCGAACCTCAACGACCTGTTCTGGATGGCCACCAAGTCCGCGGGCGAGGCAAAGAAGACCAACGACGTCGTGGTCGCCGACCGCCTGCTGAGTGAGATCGACGCGATAGCCGAGATCTTCTGGGCGACGAAGAAGTAGCGAGCCTTAACCCAGTTCGGGGTGGGCTGGGCAGTTTGCCAGCGTCGGACGGTTGACGAGTTCAGCCTCGTCGATCGGCGCCCCGCACACCTGGCACGAGCGATACGTACCCTGACGAAGTCGTTCCAATGCGTGATCGACGGCGTTGAGCTGGGCCTCGATGGCCGTCACTGATTCATTGTCGACGTCGGGCATGTTCGCGACGATACACGGCTACTGGCGACTGGAGTTCGCGCCACTTCCCTTACCAAGAGCGAGAGGTGCGTGAAGGGACAACTCGCGTAGCCTCTCTTTGGGCCGCTAGCTCATCGGGAAGAGCAGGGGACTTTTAATCCCAAGGTGCCGGGATCGAGACCCGGGCGGCCCACCAGGAGTTTTGACTCAATTTTTGGTCTGATTGCAAGACAATGTCCCCTGCCAACCGATTTCAGCGACGTGTACAGGACCTCCTTCGAAAGCCTGGGGGCGCCGAACAGGCCTCAATCTAGGCCTCCAAAATTCGTATCGCTTCCAATCGAGGCAGTAAAGCGAGGAACCGGCCTCGATCTTGCGAGGCCTCTCCTGATCGTGAGGTGTATTCGAACCTCATCGACAGCGAGACCGCCCAGGCTTCTCGACGAAGAAGCTGGGCCCGATGAGATCAATGGGCTTCGACGGGGACCGTTGTTGAGCTGCTACTGGGTTTCGCTTCGGCTCTTGCGAACCTTGCCGACATCGAAGCCGAGGGCGGCGTACCCGGGGAGCCTCTTTCGGTGCATGCTGGCGAGCACCGGGCTCTTCACGTCAACGTAATCGTGGACCTCAACGGATGATTTGCCGTCCAAGGGTCGCAAGATTCGGCCCACGTACTGGACAACCCTTCCTCGAAAAGCGATCGGGAACGCCATGAACACCGTATCGAGCGGTGGACAGTCGAACCCTTCGCCGAGGAAACTGCCCGTCGCCGCGAGCACCAGCCCACCTCGCGTGGATGCATCGTTCAACTCCGCCATGACCTTGGCACGAGCCTTCTTGCCCATCCCACCTTGCAGGACGAGGGGTGTGACACCCCTAGCGTCGAGTGCCGCCACGATCAGCGAGGGGTGCTCCGTCCACTGCGTCAGGACCAAGCAGTTTCTACCATTGGCGGCTGCCGTGGCCACGTCATCACAGATCGCTAAGGTTCGCGCTTCGTCATCCACCAGCGCGCGAAACACATCCTGGATGTGCGTAACGCCCTCACCGACTCCGAACTCTGTCTCGTGCACGATCAACTCTCGGCGGAAGTTGTTCTCCACGCCGACCTTCTCGTCCATTCGGTAGCAAATGGGTCCGCAGTACATGGTGATGAGCCCCTGGAGACCATCACGCCGGTAGGGCGTGGCAGTCAGGCCCAGCCACCGACGAGCACTGATCTGTTTGACGCATCGCTCGAACGTCACCGCCGGTACGTGGTGGCATTCGTCGACCACGACGAGTCCATAGCGGCCCGACATCTCCTCGAGATCTTCTCGCCGAGCGAGGCTCTGCGCCATGGCGACATCGACGATGCCGGTGATCTTGGTCCGGCCACCACCAATCTGGCCGATCTCCTTGGCGGTGAGACCCAGGTGCGTTGCCAGTCGCTCAGTCCACTGCTCCACCAGCGGTTTGCGGTCGACGATGATCAGAGCGGGCCGTTCGTGGTGTGCGATGAGCGCACAGGCGACGACGGTCTTGCCAGCCCCGGGCGCAGCAACGAGGACGCCTAGTTCGTGGTCGCGGAGCGCATGCAGCGCAGATTCTTGATCTTCTCGAAGTTGGAATGTGGGCACGAACTCAAATGGCTCGGGATCAGGGCGATTCTCCTGAATCACCAATCGGCTGCCCGCCTCGGCGACCAGACTGACTGCCTTCTCGGTGAGACCTCGAGGAAGTAGCAATGACTCGAGGTCTTCTCCATAACAACGGATCATCCTCGGGGTGTTCCACGTGGAGAACCTGAGCCGCTCCTTCTCGTAAAACACCGGGTTGTGCAGAGACGCGAGATGCTTGAGTCCGGCGAGCAGCACCGGTGGGAGTCCGGACCGCTCGATCTCCAACATTGCACCAGCGACCGCAGCGACCGTCGCGGGCGGCGCGATTTGTGTGATGACCGAGAGCGCCGGAACACCCTCTCTTCCGGTCCCGCTCCCACCTCCGGTGTGGTCTCAAGGATCAACTCGACTTCGGCCTGGGACATTCGCCTGAGGCTCGAAAGGTGGGCCCACTGGTCTTCCATCGGCTTCATGGTGCCGGGGTCGAGAAATACGGTCGTTCCGCGATCTCGACAATCCTTCTGCAGTGGTAGCGCGATCAAGTTTCCGAATGACCCCTTCGGCATGAAGTCCTGTGCCGGGAACAGTCGGTCGTAGCTCGTGAGATCGAGCTCTCCTCGAAGGTTCATCGCTTCACGGAGGATCAGTGTTCCGAGCCGTCGCGCAATCGTCGCGGGCACCGAGTCACGAAAGAAGATCCACACGTGTGCGCCGTCGCCCGAGCGCGACCGTTCGAGCACCGATGTCACTCCCATCGACTTCGCGGAGTCGAAGTAGGCCAACGCGTCGAGCGCTCAGCCCGGCCCGTCGAAATCGCACACGAGCAGGCGGCAGGTGTCGTCTCCCAGCAGCGGATAGAGCCCGGCGTGAACCTTGCCCGGCAAGTGATCGGCGATGACACTCGGCGTCAGCGGCACATACTCCTTGTCCGTCGATCGTATGTTGGCAAAGCCTCCCACCACTGCAGGTGACCAACCGTGCTTGCCCGTTCTTGCACTCTCCCACCGGAGCGCATGAACATCGTCTCGACCGACAAAGAGCGACCGGAAGAGTGCAACCTTCGCCTCTGGCGACGAGGAGCGATCGACCAGGGAGAGCGGTATCTCCAGTTCGACCGGTCCACTTTGGTTGACCGGCGGAACTTCGAGATTCCTGGAGGGGTTCAAACCGAGGATCTCGGTCAAGCGAGCATTTTCTCGCTTCAATTCCTCGATTTGACGCCGAAGGTCGGCGACATTTTGAAGTTCTTCTTCGTTCATGCCGATCTCGACGCTCCTCCCCACCGCAGATGTTCGACAATGCCCATGCATACGCAGACTTAGAACTCAGCGTCAAGGCAACGCGTAGGCGGGCGGAAGCGCTACTTGGCAAGGACATCGCCCCGGCAGCCGTGAGACTCCGATCTCAAGTCGCAACTTCGGTGGTTAATTCCTGGATGTGGACCAGACTTTCGAGGCAACATCCCCATTGGGACATCTTCTCGCGGAACACCGCGAGCGCGTCTTGGCCATCGCACGCGAACATCGTGCAACAAATCTTCACGTGTTTGGCACCCGACTGACCAAGCTGCGCACAAGCGTTGGGTAAGGCCAACTGCTCAGGTTTCTGGTGACATCGTCACCAAGAGTCGGAGCAGTCCCGCAATCCAGTCGGCTGGAGTGATGTCTTTTCGTCGATCGCCGCGAGGCACCGCGCAAAGACGTCCCCGATTTCAATGCTGTGCGAACGCGGGTGGCTCTCGTAAACCACGCACTTCTCGCGCTAGCCGGGGCCACGCCAATTGGTATCTTCGGGCGGCGACACCAGCCGGCGACTCGCGAGCGCAACGATCGCTTCTACAGATCGAACTCGGGTCCGAAGGGCGGCTCCAGCGCAGGACCGCTGGTGTCCGCTGCGCTGAGGAACCGAGCTGACGGTGGTCGCGAATCAGCTTCGGCCTCGATCTCAATGAGCTCGGGAAGGGCGTCGAGATCCTTTGCGCGGTGCGCAAAGGTCTTGGCGGCGATCACGTCGCTGACGGCGGCGACGCGTACGTGGTAATCGTCGACGTCCACCACCGAACTACGAGTGGCCAGCACCTTGTAGGGAACGGGTCCACCAGTCTCATTCTTCAAGTCACTGAGTACGTCAAATTGGCCGGCATCCGTCGTCCACGTCGAATTGCCCATCCGTTGGAGGGAATGAACGTCTATCTGGACATTCAGGGCGCGCGCTTCTTCGTCGGACATCCCCGCGACACGTAGGCGCGCGTCGAGTTCTCGAAGGGCCGCCGCGACCCGCCCAAGATTCGCGAGTTCGCGACTGATCACGCAGTCCACGTCTTGAGTGAGGCGCTCAGCGCCCAACATGGCCGCGGCGGCTCCACCTACGAGCACGTAGTCAACGCCGTGCCGATCGAGGACCGTTATGAGCCTGCGAAAGTCTAGGGAGGGACCTTCCCTGTCAGGGGCTACCGTGGCGCCTCGGCCTGACGGGCGAGCGCGTCCTCTGCCAACCAGGCCTCGACCGCCTCGCGGGAGTCGAGGCGGCGGCCGTCGACAAGGGTGGTCACTTCGTCATTCGTCGCACGCGGAGCCCTCTCCAAACGAGCGATCCGCTCTTCGATCGTAGTGGCGCGATGTGTCATACCCTCATTGTACGGCCCGCCTGGGCGATGCGTCACCCGCTCCCTGCCCGAGCGGCAGGGCAGAATTTGGGAGTTTCAACGAGCATCGCGGGGATGGGATAACCCGCTAACACGGTGAGAGTGAGCCTGACGCCACTTCCTTCGCGTCTACCGAGACGGCCTCGAGTAAAGCGAGGCACCGAAAAGGCCTCGAAACAGGCCTCATATTTCCGCAACACCACGCGACGAAACCGACATCAGGCAACGCATTTCCCTGAAACTCACGACATGCGCGATCAGACCGACACCACGCAACACATCGATGGTTCCTTTTAACCTGGATCCACCATCAGCATGAGGAATTAGAGGTCTGAGGATACGCGAAAAAGGTGTCCCCATCAGGTAGAATTGGAGTTGCTTAGACCGCTATTCCGCCTGAAATGAAGGACACCTTTTCGATGACAACTCTACACAACCCTTCTCGCCTGTCGGTGTCGCCCGCGGCACGCCCGGCGACTTCCAGCGCGAACAAGTTACAACTTTGTCGAAAGTGCGACTCGGCACGTCCGCGTGTCAGGCAATCACCGAAAGTGCTGCCGAAGATGTTCCAGTCACGGAATTCTTGGCCGATTCGACGTCTCTCATCACCGCCACGGTGGATCGAGGCTTAACAGTTCATCGCCAAGCCTCGTGCGGAGCGTAGGTGTTTCGGACCCTCGTCAAACCGAACTTGACCGACAGAGTCGCGATCCGGACTCGCGGGCGTCGCCGGCGCCGGCTCGCTTTGCTCCGCGCGATCGCCGGTGCCCGTGGTGAGGTCGAAGGCCGGTTCAGGCGGAGGACGCATGGTCGAAGATCCAGCTCTCGATGGTCAGCCACGTTCCGCAGGTCGTCGTTCCGCTCGACGACGTCGACGTCTCCGGCGTGCAATTCGACTTGCCCGTGGTCGTGTTGGCGTCGCCAATCTGGACGACGACCTGTATCAGCGGATTAGCGACGCATCCCGAGGCCGAGACTGAGCTGAGGCAGCTGTCGATCGTGACCGTTCGTATGAGCGAGTCCGGTGGCAGACCCGCGTCGTGGGTCCAAGTCGTGCTGCACCAGGCGTCGACCACGTGACCGTTGGTCGTCAGCGCCGACGCGGTGGACGTCGGTGACCAGCACGGCGCGGGTGGCGACGCGCCGAGCGACGCCTGGAGGAAGTTGAACCGCACGTACTGGACCGCGACCTCGCTGACGTCGTTGGCTGCCGCCTGGAACTGTTGCGCGTCCTTGAACTTCGCGGAGAGGCGAATGTCGTTGCCGGCCCAGCCAACGGTCGAGATGATGACCAGGCTCACCACGACCAGGAAGATCAGCGCGAGGAGCAGGGTGGCCCCCTCCTCCCCCTTCGCTCGGCCGGGCCGCCAGCGCCACGTGGATCGAGAGGAGATCGCCGCCATCTAGGTGAGCGTGAAGGACGGTGACGTGGCCGACGTCACGCCGGGCGACGAGGCCGTGAGCGTCTTGGCGCCGGAGTTGGACCACGTCAGGTTGGTGAAGGCTGCGACCCCATTGGAGACGGTGAGCGTTCCCCCGCCGAAGCTGCCGGTCCCCGAGGCCCGCGTCAGGGTGATCACGTCGGTACTGTCCGTGGTGACGACGTTCCCAGAACCGTCCTCCACCGTGACCGTCACCGAGAAGCCAGTGCGGGGCCCGCCCGGTGTGGACGTGAACACCAGATGGGTCTGCACAACCGAGAACGTCACGGTGTTCGACGTCAGCGAGTCACCCGTGGCCCGGATCGTGACCGACCCCACCGTCGTCCCCTTCAGGGTCACCGACGCGACGCCATTGGTGAAGCTGGTCACGCTGCCCAGGCCCGTGACGGCGCCCGGCCCCGCGGTCTGCGTGAAGGTAACCGAGCCGTTGTACGTGATCACCGCGTTACCACTGCCGTCCTCGAGGGTCGCCGTCGCCACGCAGGTGCCGTGAAGCGGAAGTGAGCCCGTGCAGCCGGAGAGGACAAGCTGGGCCGCAGTGACCGAGAAGGTGACCGTGGTGGAGGTCAGCCCGTCGCCCGTCGCTTGGACCGACACTGACCCGACGGTGGTCCCCGTCACGGTGACCGAGGCGACGCCGTTGGTGAAGCTCGTCGTGGCGCCGAGGTCAGTGACGGCGCCCGAACCCGCGGCCTGGGTGAAGGAGACCGGACCGTTGTAGGAGGTGACCGTGTTGCCGCTGCCGTCCTGGAGCGTCGCCGTGAGCGTGCAGGTGGATCCGGACTTGATGCTCGACGAGCAGCCCGTCAGCAGGAGTTGGGCGGGCGCCACGTCGAAGGACTCCGAGCCCGGCGTGAGCCCGGACGCCGAGCCTTCGACCGTGACCGGCCCCACCGTCGTACCGGTGAGGGTGACGCTCGCGATGCCGTTAGCGGCACTGGCAGTGCCCAGCCCAGTCACGACACCCGACCCGCCGGTCTGGCTGAAGGTGACGCTGCCGGTGTACGAGTTGACGATGTTCCCGCCGCTGTCCTCCGCGGTCGCCGTCACGACGCAGGTCGATCCCGACTGGACGCTCGGTGTGCACCCCGCCAGGACCAGCTGTGTCGGCGGACCGGTGACGTTGAAGGTGAGGGTGTTCGAGATGGAGTTGGCGACGCTGCTGTCGGCCGTCGCCTGAATCGTCACGGCTCCGGTGGTCGCGCCGGTCAGCGTCAAGGTGGTGACGCCGTGGACCGCCGTGGCGCTCCCGAGTCCGGTCACCGAGCCCGAACCGCCGGTTTGGGCAAAAATGATGTTCCCGTTGTACGTCGGCACGGTGTCCCCGCTCGCGTCCTCGATGGTGGCAGTAACGGTGCACGGGCTTCCGACTTCGATGGAGCCTGAGCAGCCACTGAGGAAAACGTTCTCGGACGCTCCGAAGGTCGCGATCTGGCCCGTACCGCCGATGAGGTAAGCAACCGCCGACGTGCTCCCCCCCGGGTTCGTCACCGTGATGGTGAAGAGCTGCGGCGCCCCCCCGGTGCACACGGTCGGGTCGGGAGTGAAGGGGTACGACGCGCTCACGTCGCCGTTCCAGAACTCGACCTGCGTTATCGAGGCACTGTACTTGAAGGAGACGTTCTGGTATGGCGAGGGGACCATAAGTTCGGAGCTCAGCTCCGCGTTGTATGCGGTGAGGTACTGGCTCTCCGTCGCGCTCGGTCCGAGGCACGTGGTGGTGAACGAGTGGTCCTGCTCGACCTGCGCGAACACGGCCTCCGAGACATCACGCAGGATTGAATCACTGACCGCGAGGTCGCGGTGCTCGGCCGAAGCCGACAGCGACGTGGAGAACGCGAGCATGAGCGACAGCACCACGACGCTCAGCACGAGCAGGGCCATCAGAACTTCGATCAGTGTGTCGCCCGCGTCACGGTGCGAGAGCGCGGTCTCGCGTCGGTCGTTGGCCTCGGTGGTCGCGCGGGCGGAGTCGCTCATGGACCGAGCGTCACACCGTTGTTCTCATTCAGCGAGGCGGTCAGGGCCACCATGAAGGTTGCTGAGATCGAGAAGTTGTTCGACGCTTCGATGGTGCCGTTGGGTACGTAGAACCCACCGCCGGTGTAGGTCGAATTGCTCGAGTTGCTCGAGAGGACGACCGGGTTGGTCAACCCCGTCGCCGCGGCGTCCCAGATGGCGATCCCGTCGTAGCTCACCCCTTGGTACGAGGTGAGTCCGGCGAGGCTGTTGATGTACGAGTTGTTGCCGAAGTTGACCCCGCCGCTCTGGAAGTAGAAGAGTTGCCCGCCCGGGTCGCCATTGATCGTCCCGCCCACGTCGGACAGCGCGGTTCCGCCGGGTCCGTCAAACGTGTAGATGCCTTGGGTGAAGTCGGCGGTCTGGCCCGTTCCCAGGGAGAGCCCCGCGGCGAAGGTGTAGACGCCACCGGTGAAGTCCAGGGTCGTCGCCCCCAATGTCGTACCGGGATCCGTCGCGTAGTAGCCCGGCGAGCAGGTCGCGAGGCCCCCGGCGCCCACGGTGCAGGACGCGGGCTGAGAAGCCAGCGCGGAGGGTGGCGCGCTTGGCAGGTTGCTGAACGTGTCCGTCACGTTGTTCACAGTGGTCGCGGGCGGAGCCGTCCCGTTCATGACGACGACGGTCGAGCCGGGGGTCGGGTCCTTGGTTTCGATGCCCTGGCCGAAGATCGAGGAGTTATTGCCCAGCGTTATCGCACCGGAGCACGACGCCGCCACCGCGACTTCGCCGCTTCCGGTGATGGTGATGTTGGAGTTGTTGGAGTTGCCGGTGGTCAGGACCGGGCACGACGTGCCGAGCAGCGTCAAGGGGGCGTACGGCGGGATGACGGTGATGACGTTGCTGGTGACGGTCGCCGTCGTCCGCGGTGTGCCCGTCAGGACGAACTCGAATGGCGTCGAGGCGCTACCCCTCACCGGGCTGAGGGTCTCGTAGACGGTGAACGTGACGCGCGACACCGTGTACGCCGGCAGCCACACCGGCGACGTGAGGGGGTTGACCTTCGTGCAGCCCGTGTTGGCGATGCACGTGATCGCCGGAGCGGTCGTGGGGGGCACCTTGAGGTCCGAGGCGATCGTCGTCGAGTCCGCGGCCACGCGGCTCGAACCCGTGCACAGTTGTCGAATAAGTGACACGCTCGTCCCGATTTGCTGGGTGACGTACGAGACCGAGTCCTGGTAGCCGACCGGCGCGCTGCCCCGGCCGTTCCACGCGAGCCCGAGCAGCTGAGTCTGGGTCGCGCCGGTCGGCGACTGGCACCACACCGGCTGATTCTCGGTGATCACCGCGGCGCTCTGGACGTCCTTGAGGAACGTCGCCTCGAGAACTTGAGCGCTCCCGGAATCGGCCAGCCTCCCCGACACCGAGTTCTGCAGGGAGAAGACCGTGATCAGCCCGTACGAGAGAGCACCCACGACCAGGGGTACGATCATCATGACCAGCAGGAGCTCGACCAGAGTGAAGCCCCCCTCCGTCCGGAGTGACGAATCTCGGGCGGGTCGTGCCGTACCGAAGGCCGACGAACGGTCGCGCAAAGCGGGGACCCGAAGAGCACGTTGCGTCATCGCTCAACCCCCTAGTTTACGACAGCCAAACTACCGTATGAAGCGAGGTCTGCAATGTCGCGTGGAACGCCAACCTCTCACGCGTCCCTCGCTGGCTTCGTGGCAACATATTTAACCGCGTTTTCCCCGCGACCCTTTCACACAGTTGGCCCTGCTTTTCTTCCCTCTATAAGGCACGGGCGTCGCCGAACGTAACTGTGACAGTGCCGTCGACGCTGGCGACGCCGTCTCTAAACGTGTCGCACCAGAACGCCACCCACAGCGCATACGAATTGGCGTCACTAACGGCAGAACATAAATGCCCCGCGTCGTGGGCCGCCAGTTGTTCGGATAAAGCGGGGACTGTTAATCCCAAGGTGCCGGGATCGAGACCCGGGCGACCTACCAAGATCTGTATTAGTTCGATGGTTGCGCGACAAAATAGCTCCGGGTGATGCCTGACAGAGCGTCACGAGATCCTTGACGCATGGACCGACTCCGGTCTCAACTTCGAGTGACAAAGCACGAGGCGAACGCGTTGTGCGCCTGGATGGCACGGACGGTGTGCCGAGACTTCGTGCCACTTGATGCATGCCAGGATCCGACGTTCGAGTGAAGCGGCGTGGGTCTTCACCTTCGAGCTGAATGCATGACCACTCGGCCATTCCGAAGACTTACGCCCTCGGCGTAGAGGCGCTGAGCGTGTTCGCGTTCACTGCCTGGCACCAATCGCCCTGCGGCCGTGACCACCCTCCACCAAGGGAGCTCGCCGTCGCCACGAGCCAAGAGGTTGCCCACGGCCCGTGCCGCCCCCGGATGACCTGACTCTCGTGCGACTTCGCCATACGTCAGAACGGTCCCCGAGGGAATGTTCTTGACGACGCGACGGATGTCGGCCAAAAACTTCAATGCCGACTCCTCATCACCTTTCACGACAAACCTTGGCTGACGCCGCGGAGGGAGAGGTGAGCGACTTGAAGCCCACACTCTCCAGGGTCGTCCCAATACGCCGACGAGTTCTTCGAACGCCTCAATGATGTGCCTACGTCCACGGCGGTTACGACGCCCCCGCCCCCTCCAGGATTCCCCTGGCCGCGGCGAGACGTTCGGGCACCACGCTCCACCACACCCAACGTCCACGCTTGTCCCCGGTGATCAGTCCGGCCTCGGCGAGGATCTTCGTATGGTGCGAGATAGTGGGCTGACTTCGCCCCAAGGGGCCCTCGAGGTTGCAGCTGCACGCCTCGCCTTCGGCGGCGATGAAGGAGAAGAGGCGCAAGCGAACCGGGTCACCGAGGGCGGCAAAGATGCGCGCGAAGTCCTCAGCGTCAGGGGTCGATAGCGACTCCTGAGTCATCGGCGCACAACAAAGTTCTTCGGACGTGACCTCGGGGCTGGAAACGAATGGGACCACGTTCACCTCATTCCATTGACAGACGTCGATAAATCGACCATACTCGATGCATCGACAGTTACCAATGTACCAGGAGAACCCTATGTCTCGCGCCCAGCTCGCTCTGAATGTCTCCAACATGGAGGAGGCGATCGACTTCTACACGAAACTATTCGGAGCCGAGCCCGCCAAAATCCGCCCCGGCTACGCCAATTTCGCGATCGCCGACCCTCCCCTCAAACTGGTCTTGATCGAGGACTCGACCGAGCGCGGCCGTGGCGTCGCCGGAGCCCTCAACCACCTCGGGGTCGAGGTGGAAACGCCCGCCGAGGTGACAGCTGCGACGACTCGTCTGCGTGACGCCAGTCTGGCGACGACGCTCGAGGAGAACACGACGTGCTGCTACGCGGTCCAGGACAAGGTTTGGGTGCACGACCCCGACGACGCCCCGTGGGAGGTCTACACCGTCGTCACCGACGCACCCGTCGAGTCCGGCGTCAACGGTGACGGAACCTGTTGCGCTGGCGGCGCCGCGCCGGGTCTGGCCGTCACGGGTGGCTCATCGGCCGCCCGTTGCTAAGGGTGCTGTGAGTCGGGCCGAGGGAGAGACGTGAACGACGCCGCGTTGTGGCGTCGGCTGCTCGCCGAATTCTTAGGCAGCGCCTGGTTGGCCGCCGTCGTCGTCGGCTCCGGCATTGCAGCCCAACACCTGTCTCCCGGTGACGTCGGTCTAGAACTCTTCGAGAACGCGGCGGCGACCGCAGCGGGTCTTTTCGTCATCATCTTGATGTTTGGTCCGATCTCCGGAGCACACTTCAACCCAGTGGTCTCGTTCGTCGACGCGGCTTTCGGCGGACTGCGCTGGCGAGACGCCGGGCTCTACACAACCTGTCAGGTGCTCGGTTGCATCGCTGGGGCCGTGCTGGCGAACTTCATGTTCGCGTTGCCGGCGGTCTCCTGGTCGCTCACCCATCGCGCGTCCGGGCCACATTGGGTCTCCGAAGTCGTCGCGACGGTGGGCCTGCTCCTCGTCATCTTCTCCCTGGCGCGCTCTGGGCGGGGCCGCATCGCACCCGCGGCCGTCGGGACCTACATCGGCGCGGCCTACTTCTTCACGAGTTCGGCGAGCTTCGCCAATCCGGCCATCACGGTGGGCCGCATGTTCTCCAACAGCTTCGCCGGGATCGCTCCCTCGTCGGCTCCCAGTTACATCAGCGCCCAGGTGGTGGGCGGCCTCGTCGCCTACCTGCTCATTCGGGCTCTCTATCCCGGTATCACCAAGGCGGAGGCCGCCGACGTCCTGTCGCCGCACCCGGCGCACGACACTGGACTCGAGACGCGATAGCTGATGACGGTGAGGTCGGATCTGTGCACTAGAGGAGAATCATGACCAACGAGCTGCCGATGACACCGGGTGTTCTCTTCTTGTGCGTACACAACGCGGGTCGTTCGCAGATGGCGCTCGGGTGGTTCACACAACTGGCGGGTGACCGCGCCGTCGCGTGGTCCGGCGGTTCGGCGCCCAGGGCCGAGGTCAACCCGGCCGCCGTCGCCGTCATGGCCGAGGCCGGCATCGACATCTCGAGTCAGATTCCCAAACCCTGGACTGACGAACTCTTCCAAGCCGCGGACGTGGTGGTCACCATGGGTTGTGGCGATTCCTGTCCCCTCGTTCCCGGTAAGCGCTACGAGGACTGGGAACTCGACGACCCGAGCGGCAGATCAGTGGAGGAGGTTCGGCGGATCCGCGACGAGATTCGCGAACGCGTCGTTACCCTTCTCGCCGAGCTGGGAGTTTCTACTCCGTAGATCGGCCCTTCTGCTGGGCAATCTGCAGCGTCGCTGCGCCTTATGCAACGAGACATCATCGAAGGTCAACCTGTGTTTCCATGAGGCCAAACGGGGTCATCGGAGAGGTCGACGCCTTTACTGGGAATCACGGTCAAGTTGATTGTCGGGGACGGAGTGAAGTGAGTTGCGTTCATCGAGGCGGTGTGAGTTCCGTTGTCGCTCACCGTCACCTGGTAGGTGGAGCGTCATCTGCGTGCGGGGTGGTCGAGAGTGTCTGGCTCGGACTGAACAGGTTCAAGGTGATCTTCCCGGTCGGGTTGTAGCAGTCCGGGAGCGCTGGCGAGTTGGAGTCTTAGCCCGGCCCGATGACAACGAAGGTCGGCGAAGCGCTCGCAGAGATTCCAGTGTCCTGCGAGCTCACCGCCAACGGCTCGTCGACGCACTTGGCCAATCGAGGGCCGGCTTCGTACGTGCCTAGACTCGCTCGGTGCTGACCGCTGCTATCAACACGCCGTGGCGAGGACTCCTCCTTTTCATCGCGGGGGTCGCGGCGGGCGTGTCCAATGGCGTCGCGGGGGGCGGCACGTTCATCTCCTTCCCCACACTGCTGGCGTTGGGCATTCCCCCTATTCAGGCCAACGTCTCGTCCTCCGTCGGATTGGTCCCCAGCGTGCTCGCGGGGGTCCGCGTCTTTCGGTCCGAACTCACAACGCACAAGTTCACGTTGAGACGATTGGTGCCCGTGTGCGTGGCGGGGTCAGGTGTCGGTACCGCGCTACTCCTAACCGGTTCCGCTCACGACTTTCGATCCGTGGTGCCCTGGCTCATTGGTGCAGCGACGGTTCTCTTCGCACTGGCGCCCCGCGTGACGCGAGTGATCGCGCGACGCTACCCCGCGGGCCACGAAGCGCGCGTCCACCCGCGCGCTCTCTCCGCGGGCGTCTTCGTCGCCTCCGTCTACGGCGGCTACTTCGGTGCCGGGCTGGGCATCGTGTTGCTCGCCGTGCTGGCCCTGACGCTGCCCGCGGACATCTTGACGCTGCAAGGGATGCGCATTGCCCTCGGGCTTCTCACCAACACCGTCGCCGCCCTCGTCTTCGTGATACGCGGACACCTCGCACTCGTCGCGGTGGCCATCCTTCTCGTGAGCACGTTCTTCGGCGGCTGGCTCGGGGCGCATCTACTGCGTCGACTCTCGCCCGCACTCGTACGCTCCGTCGTCATCGTGATCGGCACCGCGACCACGGTGCGCCTTCTAACGAGCTGAGTCAGGCCCGCTCTCGACGGTGGAAGGACGCCCAGCCACCCACCACCACGAACGCCAACGCTCCAGTGGGCACGAGCGGGGCGAAGCGCGCGGCGTGCAGGACGGCCATTCCCCCGAAGGAGGCCCCCGTGATGAGGGCGAGCAGAATCAGTGCGCTTCTGACCTGTAGTGGCTCGTGGCGCTTGGTGAGTCCGGCAATGAACTGGGTCAACGTTCCAGTCAGGTAGGTCGTGGACAACCCACTGATACCGAATCGCAACACGGCCGCACTCTGTATCCCCAGGGCGGCCGCGTTGAGACCTAGTAGCGCGTACGCGACACCGGTGCCCGGCGAGGCGTTGGCGGCCTCCCACCAGACAAAAAAGATCACCATCACCACGAGCTCGGCGACGAGGGCACGCACCACGGGTCGAGGCCAGAGGTGCTCTTCGGCTTCGGCGTGGCCGGCCACCCGAGCCCCGATGAAACTGCCGATGACGTAGGCGAGGAACGCGTCACCCGTGTGCAAGACGATCGACGCGTCGTGGGTGGCCGAGGCCAAGCCGAGCAGCACCATATTGCCGGTCATCACGCTCGTGAAGACGCCCCCCAGGCGCAGCAGACCAATGGCGTCCACGGCGCCGGTCACCAGGGTCAGGACAATCACCAGAGCGTCGCGTCGGCGCGTGGGCGTCCAGAACCCCGCCGCGCGTGTCTGCACTAACTCCCTGACCACCTCGCGCCTCAGCGGCGGGCCGCCCCGCCGAGAAAGGACTCGACGAAGACGGGATCCAGTTCGAGATCCTTGGGCAGACCTGAGAGCACGACGCGCCCGCCGCCGAGCACGCACGTCCAATCCGAGATTCGCAACGCAGCCCGGGCGCGCTGTTCGACCAGGAGAACGGTCGAGCCGTGGTCGGCGAAGCCGCGGATGTACTCCTCGAGCAGCTGGGTCGCCACCAGTGGGGCGAGATTGGCGGTGGGCTCATCGAGCACCAGCACCGAGGGCGAGACCATCAGGACCCGGCCCATCGCCAGCATCTTTCGCTCTCCGCCCGACAGCTTGCCAGCCTTGCGGCCCAACATCCCCTTCAAGCGCGGGAAGAACGCCAAGACCGCCTCGATCCGCGTGGCCACCTCGCCGCGAGCGAGCAGGTATCCCCCGATCTCGAGGTTCTCCTTCACGGTGAGCGGGGGGAAGACGTCGTCGATCTGGGGCACGTACCCGACGCCCAGCTTGGCCACGCGTTGCGGTGCCAGGTTGGTGATGTCGTGCTCACCCACCGTCACGCGCCCGCCGAGCACCGGCACCACCCCGACGATGGCCTTGAGGAGGGTCGACTTGCCCGAGCCGTTGGGACCCACGATGGACACGACCCGACCCGGCGTGGCCTCGATGTCGATGTCCTGGACAATGGGGCGTCCGTCGTAGCCGGCGCTCAGCCCCGTGGCCCGCAGCACCTGTCCCTCTTGGGAGAGCTCAGCCGACAAGGTAGGCCTCCACGACCTCGGCCGTGGCCCGTAGCTCGGCCATGGTTCCCTCGGCCAGGACGCGGCCCTCGGCGAGCACGATCACCGGGTCGCAGTAGGCGTCCATCATGGCGAGCTCGTGCTCAACCATCACGATCGTCATACCCGCTTCGGCCATTCGCGTCAGTTGGTCGCCGATCCGGTGGGCCAAGTTGGGATGAATGCCCGCCATTGGCTCATCGAGCAGGAGCACCTTGGGTTCGGCCAACAGGGCCCGCATGATCTCGACCAGGCGGCGCTGACCACCAGACAGGCCCCCGGCGTACGCGTCGGCGTACTCGGTCAGCCCGAATCCCTCCAGGATCTCCATGGCCCGCTCGATGTTGGCGCGGTCCTCGGCGCCCCAGTACCGTCGACCCCTCATCGCGCCCCAGAAGGTGTCGCCCGACTGGCGCGGGATGGCGCTGACCAGGTTCTCGAGCACGGTCAACTTCTTGAATTCGCTGGCGAGCTGAAAGGTTCGAACCAACCCGGCCCGGGCGCGTCGGTGCGACGCGAGCTTCGTGATGTCGCGGCCCTCGTAGACGATTCTCCCGCTGGTCGACGATAAGGTCCCGGCCAACATCGCCAGCGTTGTCGACTTACCAGCGCCATTCGGTCCGATCAGTCCGGTGACCCGGCCGTGTCGGATCTCAAAGCTGACCTGTGAGACGACCTCGACGCCGTTGAACGCCTTCGTCAGGTTGTCCACGGACAGCACGACGTGCTCGTCGTTGTGCTGCTCTTGTAGGCGCAGCAACTCACGCAGGTCGAGTTGGTCCAGGTTGCCCAATCTGATCACCGCGTCAGCACCCCCCGATGAGTCGACCGGGACCGGCGCCAACTCTCGGGTCCCGCCACTGAGGACACGACGGCGCTCGGGCAGGATTCCATTGGGCCGGAACCAGAGAAACACGATGATGAGAAGTCCGATCGCCACCCATTCGAGCGCCGGCACCAGAGCGGGGTTACCGACCGGGGGCAGGAATCGCGTGATCTCCTCGAAGCCCAGCGGGACGAGGATGGCGCCCAAGATTGCGCCCTTGTGGTTGCCGGCGCCGCCGACGATGATCGCGGCGAAGAGCACGATGGTCTCGGCGTAACCCCACGCCCCGGGGGCCCACAGGTTGATGAAGCCCACCAGGATGGCCCCGCTCAGTCCGGCCACCATTCCGCCCAACACCAGCGTCGACGTGCGCTGGAGGCGCAGGTCCTTGCCCAACGAGTCCGCGACGATGTCGTTGTCGCGCATCGCGCGAAGAGACCGACCGTACGGCGACTCGGTCACGCGACGAAGGAGGAAGTACACACCGAGCGTCAGCAACACCGCCGCGCCGCCGTAGGCGAACTGGTACCCCAGCGCCTGGGGATCCAAGTACTTCTGAAAAGGGGCCGGCACGATGGAGATCCCCGCGTCACCGTTGAAGAGGGGCACGTAGTTCTTCACCAAGAGGTTGAGCAGCACCGCCGAGACCAGCAATCCCACCGCGGCGAAGTCGCCGCGGAGTCGCTTACCAACGAGGAAGACGAACGGCAGTGCCAGAAGGCCGCCGGCGATGGCGGCCCCGATCCAGGGCAGCGGCCAGGCAAGACTCCACCCCAGCACGTAGTGCTGGAAGCCGCTGTTGGTCGACGCCGCTCGCGGCATCGACAGCACCGCGGCGACGTAGGCCCCCACGGATTGAAAGATGATGAACCCGAAGTTGGAGATCCCGGCGAAGCCGAACTCGACGTTGAGCGCCAGGCACGCCATGGCGTCGACCGCACCGTACACAATGATCGTCGCGAGATAGAAGGCGTAGGCGCTCACTAGGCGGTCTTCTCGCTTCCAAAGATCCCGAAGGGCCGGAACGTCAGCATCCCCAGCAGAACCAGAAAGGCGACGACCTCCTTGTACTGCGGGCTGATGTAGGCCGCGCTGACCTCCGTGGCCACTCCGATGGTCACGGCGCCCAACATTGCGCCGTAGGGCTCACCGGGCCCGCCGAGAAACATCGCTGCTAACAGGAGCACGATGTACAGCTGCGCACTCGTTGCTTCGAACACGCCCGTGTTCATGGCGAAGACGGTTCCGGCGAGCCCGCACAGCGCCCCGGAGATCAACCACGTGGTCGAGATGACCCACTGGGTGTTGACGCCGCTGTTGCGCGCCAGGCTGGGGTTCGCCGACGTTGCGCGCATGGCCTTACCCAACCGGGTGTACTTGAGCATCCAGTGGACCAGACCCAGGACGACCACGCAGATGCCCATAATGATCAGTTGCAGGCCGCTCAAGTACATGTCGAGGAAGTGGTACTCGGTCCCGAGAGACTGGTGGAACGAGACGTAGCCGCCGCCGACAATTGCCTGAAGACCGAACGTGCCGATCAGGTCGACACCGAGCGCCACGATGACCACCGTGATCGGCGCCAGGTTACGGCGTTGGAACGGCGTGAAGATGAATCGGTTGAGGGCCCAGGAGGCCACGGCGCCGGTTCCCACTCCGCCCACCAACGTCGCCCATGCGGTGACCCCGTGGATGTTGAGGTAGTACGCGACGAACGCACTGTTGATCATGATTGACCCGTAGGCGAGATTCAAAACGTTGGTCACCGCGAACTGCATGGTGAACCCAACCGTGGCGATGGCGAGGACGGCCGCCGTGATAAGGCCGAAACCGAACGACGACATGAAGACGCTCACGGCTTGTAATCCCCTTTGACGGTTACGTAGGTTGCTGACACTTCACGTTCGGGTCTCCCGAGGCGCCCGCCGCACCGGGGTTGCACCACTGCGGCCACGGTTCAGAACCGTGGCCGCAGTGGTGATGTTCGCTTAGGGCGTGGCCTTACAGGTCGTCAGGTTGCAGTAGCCCAGCGACGCGCCGACTTTGACGGTGGTCCCGTCTGCCTGGAACTTGTCGTCCTCGAACGGACCGAAAGCCGTCTGGAAGGAGTCAAAGCGGTAGAAGCCGCCGACGCCTTCGTAGTGGATCTTCTTGCCCGCCTTAAGGGCCTTGACCCCCGCGGCGTATGAGGAGACCGTGACGGCGCCCTTGACTCCCTGGGCGATCTTCAAAATGTCCGCCCGGTACTTGCGGCCGGTGGTCGAGTGCGACATGTCCATCGCCAGTGCAGCCAGGTTGATCCCGTCGTAGAGGTGGACGGTCCCGTTGGCGGTCAGCAGACCGGGGAAGCTCGGAACGCCCTTGACCTTGCCCGCCTGGGCGAGCACCAACCTCTTGTACAGCGGGTACGCCGGCCCCCCGAAGTTAACCGTCTGGTTGTCCGCATCGAAGTTGTTGATGAAGGTCTGGACGCCAATCGGGCCCGTGGTCACCCCCGAGAAGAAGGTGGGGTCGATCATGGCCGACGTTCCAATCACCGGGATCATCTTGTTGCCGTTGAGTTGATAGATCTCGCTCAGCAACGCCACGCCGGCGGCGCCGAGCGCCTCCATCAGAATGGCGTCCGGGTGCGACTGGACAATCGCCAACGCCTCGGTTTGGAAGGTCGTCGCGTTGATGTCCAACGTCTGATTCGAGACGACATTCATTCCCGCGCGCTTGATCGCGGCCTCGGCCGGGGCCACGAACGTCTGGGAACCCGCGTCATTACCGAAGGCCAGCGCGATGTTCTTGTAGCCCTTCAGCGACGCGATCTTCACCATGGCCACGGAGTCCGCGGCGTCCGGCGGGACGAGTCGGAAGAAATACGGAAAGTGGATGCTGTCGAACTCCGACTCACCCGTCATACAGAAGGACACCGTCTTGTGCGCGTCAAACACCGGTACGACCGTCGACGCTTCGTCCGATGTGCACCCGATGACGAGAGCCAGGTTCGGCGTTGTCGCGTACATCTGTCGCACGGCGGGCACCGCGTCCGCCGGGTCTCCGCGAGTGTCCACCGTCTTGCAGTTCACCTTCTTGCCCAGAACGCCGCCAAACTTGTTAATCTCCTGCGCCGCCGCAAAGCACGCGGTCTGGTACTTGGGACCGAGCACGGCGTCCGCCCCCGTGAAGGGCGCCACAGCGGCGATCGTGATGGAGCCGTGCAGCGAACTCGCGGTGGCGGCAACGCCCGGCAGACCAATCGCTGCCGTCACCAGCGCCGTCGCGGCCGCCACGAATGCGGCTCCCAATCGCATTCGTGCGACTCGGTTTCCGCCGGACCGATTCCCTAATGTCACCCTCATTTGTTCCCCCTTTTTGCTGTTGGTGTCATGCGCTTCTACTGCCTACTTGGTGCAGATCTCTAGACGCTCGTCGTGTCCGCCTTCAAGGGCATCCACGGCCAGTCGGCGGGTGCGTCGGCTTCGGCGACGACGCGGTTGGTAATGGTGCCGACCCCCTCCACGGTCACCTCAATTGTGTCACCGGGCGTCAGCCACACGGGTGGCGTGCGGGCGAACCCGACACCGCCCGGAGTACCCGTAGCGATCACGTCGCCGGGCCGGAGGCGGGTGAAACCGGAGAAGTACTCGACCGCCTTGGCGACACTCACGATCATCATGGAGGTTCGCGCGTCCTGCATGACGGCGCCGTTCAGCGTCGTCTTGATCGCGACGTCGTTGATGTCGACCTCATCCACCGTCACGACTTCAGGACCGATGGGCATGGTTCCTTCGAAGTTCTTGCCCGGCGTCCACTGCGTCGCGATGCGCTGCCACTCTCGAGCCGAGCCGTCGTTCATCACGGAGAAGCCCAAGATGGCGTCAAAGGCGTCCTGCTCGCGAATGTACCGACCGCCCTTTCCGATCACGATGGCGAGTTCGCCTTCAAAATCGAAGCGTTCGCTCAACGCCGGTTTCACCATGTCGTCGTAGGCGCCAATCACGCTGCCCGCGCCGCGAACAAAGGACTCTGGCCATTTGGGAACCACCCGACCTCCCTCGATGGCGTGTTCGGCGTAGTTGACCCCGAGGCAGAGGATACGAGTGGGGTTCGGGGTGGCGGGACCGAAGTCGGTGCCTTCGACCGCGACGCCGGACCCAGCTGAGGCGGCCCGCGCTTGAGCCAGGCCGGCGTCGCCGGCCTCGGCGAGTCCGTTGATGCTGGACAGCGCTTCGTCGTGCGACGCGTCGCCGAGGTCGACATATCCGTTGATTCCCCTCACGTGGAGGCGAAGGCCCCGTGCGGTTCGAACGGTTGCAAATCTCATGGTGCCTCACTCGTAATTGGCGCTTAATGGCTGTATTGGTTTCCAGCTGGCCGCCTGAGTGTAATTCCGTCGAGCTCGGATGTCAACCAATGCTTATATCTATGAGAATAATCCGCCCAAGGTAGCGTCCGATTGGTTGAATAGGTTGTCAGTACGAATCCGTGGATCTCAAAGGACCATTTTCTCCCCTTATTCACCGGGCTCGCCAACCCTCGAACGTCCTTTCGGAAGTGCGCCGGGGAGATTCAGCCAGAATATCGTGCATTGGTTGGCCAATTGGTATGATTGGTGGTGCGAGAAGTCGGTCGTGGAGTGCGGGAGGGTGCGGTGAAGACGCTGTCGGTGATGGGGATACGTGACGTCGCAGAGCAGGTCCTGCGCGACGCCGCCCAACGAAACATGGGGGCGGGGACCCAGTTGCCCACAGAGCGCGAACTCGCCAATCAGCTGCAAATCACCCGCTCTACCGTGCGAAGCGCCATGGCTCTTCTCGAGGCTGACGGCTTAGTCTCGCGCGAGGTTGGGCGCGGGACGTACCTCAAGTGCGACCCCCTGTCGGCCCTGGTGGACCTTGACAGCGACGCCTTTGCGGCCAACGCGATCCTGAACGACATTGGTCCTGGAGATGTGATGACCGCCCGGCAAGCGTTTGAGCCAACGGCGATGTACGTCGCCGTCGTGGAGGCCACTGAAGCGGACTTCGAAACAATCCAGCGTTGCGTCGACGGGTGCGAACGGGCGACGACGTACGACGAATTTGAGAGTTGGGACCTGGCATTTCACCGCAGTCTGGTGGAGGCCACGCACAACCCGTTACTACTTCGTATGTACTCACTGATTGAAGCCGCGCGCCAGGGCGATCTTTGGGGATCGCTCAAGCGACGGGGCGATTCGAGCGACAGGCGCCGCTGTTCGTACGTCCAACACGTGGCTATTGCCGACGCGCTTCGCAATCGCGACGGCCGCGGCGCCCACGACGCAATGATCGCCCACCTCGACTTCGTTTCCAACTTCCTCTTGGAGAACGCACGAAACTAGTCCCGGCCAACGCTGTGTCAACGTGGCGGCCGGGTCGTTCCCTTGGTCAGTGTCGGCCCCGGATTACAAGGATGCAACGCCGCGCGGTGCCCGTGACCTCCTGAGTCAGGCGGCTTCCCAACACCTCCCAGCTCGATTAGTGGCGCGACCGCACTCTCCGACTCCCCGGTCCCCGCGTCGTGCCACCTTGTCGAGGGCACCGCGATGAACCGATTACCTTGCCACAATCAAGGAATTACCGCCTTGGCGGACCTGCGTCGATCGCGGAGCCTCTCGCCAGAAACGACACCCCTTCCCGGGTCACGGCAGCGCCGAGTCCGAAGTTGCGAAAGCTGAAGGTCGTGCTCGAACCCCGCGGTGGCTCGCCGCTTCGTACGGCGCTCACGACACCGCCTCGACCTTCACTCGGCGCGAACCTATAGATCTCGAAGGGTGCGGTAAATTGAACTGGGTTCCGCTCTCGTCGAAAGGATGAGGTCCTTGGCACTTCGACGTACGGCATATCGGTTCTACGAGCGTCGGTTGGCCAACGCCCTGCCCGCTGACAAGTTGCCGCGACACGTCGGCGTCATCTTGGATGGACACCGCCGCTTCGCGCGCCAAGAAACCGACGGAGAGTACCGCGCAAGTTACGAGGCGGGCATGGCCAAGCTCGAGGAGTTGCTCGAGTGGTCCTCGGATCTCGGGATCAAAGCGGTCACCGCGTGGGTGCTGTCGACGGAGAACCTTCGCCGGTCCGTCGACGAACTCGAGCCGTACTTCGAGGTTCTGACCGAACTCTTTAAGCGGTTGCCGCGCCAGGCGAAGCGTCTCAACTTCTCCTTGTCGGTCAGCGGGAGTCTGGATCTCCTGCCCCCCGAACTCGCGTTGGCGGCCAAGCAAGCCGTCGATCGCGTGGGCGTCGTGAGTGATCCGCGCATGGACGTGAACATCGCCCTGTGTTACGGGGGTCGCCAAGAGGTGGTGGACGCCTGTCGATCGTTGGTGACCGACCTCCTGGCTGACGGAGTGCCGCCCGAAGAACTGGCCGAATCCATCAACGCGCAAGGTCTGGCGCGCAATCTGTACGCCGCCGATCTGCCCGACATCGATCTCGTGATCCGCACCAGCGGCGAGAGCCGCCTCTCGGGGTTCCTCCTGTGGCAGTCGGCCTACGCCGAATACGTCTTCGTCGACCCCTTCTGGCCGGCCTTCCGCAAGGTGGACCTGCTACGTGCCCTTCGCGACTTTGCGCGTCGCGACCGACGCCTCGGGGTCTAATCCGTGTGGACTCGCGGAGTCCTCGGCGTGCTGCTGCTCATCACCGGTGCTGTCTGGCTGGCCCAAGGCACGAACCTCCTGCACGGATCGGGGATGAGCGGTCACAGCCTCTACGCCTGGCTCGGGGGTGCGCTCATCGTCATTGGTGCGGCCCTGATCGCGTGGGCCTGGCGCATCAGAAACCACGAAACGCCGTGACGTCACCCCACGCGAACGCGGCGTAGACCCTGCGGTACCGTGGTCGGTCGTGGGCGCCCGAGACCTCACCATCATGTTCATGCCCGAGAGCGCGTACGGGCCGACCAACAACTGCATTGGGATTGCCCACCACCTGACGCAACGCGGCCACCGCGTGATCTTCGCGTCCGACCGTTCCTGGCACGGCCGACTCTCTCCCCTGGGTTTTGAGGAGGACCTCGTCGACCTGGCGCCGCCGGCCGAGGGATCGACGCAGAGCGCCGGACAGTTCTGGAAGGACTACATCAACGCGATCTCCCCCGAGTTCGCCAAGCCCACCGTCGAGCAGCTTGCGCGCGTCATCCGACCGATCTGGGAGGAACTGATCGCCGGCGCCGAGTACGTCGAGGCGCAGTTGCGCGAGATCATTGCGCGAACCCAACCCGACGTGATCGTCGAGGACAACGTCGTGGGCTTTCCCGCCCTCATGACCGGCGGCGTACCGTACGTGCGGATCGTCTCGTGCAATCCGCTGGAGGTACCGGGGCCGCGCGTGGCACCGGTGTTTTCAGGGTTGGCCGCGGACGATGCGGATAGCTACCCGACGTTCCGCGAGGCCTATCGCCGCACCCACTTCGAGCTGTGGTCGAAGTTCGACGAGTGGTTCCGCGCCCAGGGCGCGCCGGGGCTTCCGGAGCTGGAGTTCATCGGCTCGGGCGATCTCAATCTCTACCTCTACCCCGCCGAGCTGGACTACATCGAGCAACGACCACTGCCGGCGACGTGGCACCGCCTCGACTCCTCGGTGCGCGACACCGAAGACCCGGTGGATCTTCCGGCTGGCTTCGCCGATGGCGAGCGCCCGGTCATCTACTTCAGTCTTGGGTCGCTGGGCAGTTCCGACGTCGAACTCATGCGACGGGTCATCGCCGCACTGGCGACCGAGCCCTACGACGTCATCGTGTCGACCGGCCCCCGGCACGACGAGATCGAACTCGCCAGCAACATGTGGGGCGCTGAGTTCGTGCCCCAAACCCGGCTCGTGCCGTTGGCGGACCTCGTGATCACGCACGGCGGCAACAACACCGTGACGGAGACAATGCACTTCGGCAAGCCCATGGTGGTGCTGCCACTCTTCTGGGACCAGTACGACAACGCCCAGCGCGTCCACGAGCGCGGGTACGGGGTGCGACTGGCCACCTACGAGTTCGACGATCGAGAACTGCGCACCGCCATCGCGTCGTTGCTCCAGGACGACAACCTGCGCTCGCGTCTGACCACGGCGTCGCGGCGCATCCAGGCGGCCGACGGCGTGCGGCGCGGCGCCGACCTCATCGAGTCAGCCGCTCGCGGCTAGCTCGGGGTCTCGACCTCTCGACCCCAGTCGCCGGACTTACCGCCACTCTTGCGCTCGATGACGAGTTCGTCGATCCACGCGTTCGGGTCCGTGCGCTTGATCGAACTGACGAGGCTCAACGCGCAGAAGGCACAGGCGGTCAGCGCCTCCATCTCGACGCCCGTGCGGTTGACCGTGACGATCGTCGCCGAGACTGCGTACCCCTCGGCCGTCGCGGTCACGTCGACCAGTACCTGATTGAGGTCCAACGGATGGCACAGGGGAATCAGGTTTGCCGTCTGCTTCGCGGCCTGGATGCCCGCCAGACGCGCCGCGTGGAGAGGGTCGATTCCGTCCGGGTGGACCTGGTCCGCGACCTCGAACGCGGTGGTACGCACCAGGCAGCTGGCGTGGGCCGTCCGCAGGGTCGGACGCTTGCGGCTGACGTCGACCATGCGCATCTTGCCGGATCCGTCGACGTGGGAGAAGCGCTTCTCCGCCACACTTCCCCCTAGCCGAGGACTGAACGTCCGGTCGCTTCCGACGAGAACGTCCCATCATCCTAACGAGGCTGAATGTCACGAGTGCTCGAATGACACTCACGAGCAACGGGTCGTGCGCCCGCGCGCCAGCAGCCGCGGCACCGAAACGTCGCGGATACTCTGGGGCCATGGTGCAGTACCGGATCGGACAGGCGGCCGAGCTCCTCGGCGTGAGCCCCGACACCGTGCGTCGATGGGCGGACTCGGGACGCCTCGCTTCCACGACCGGTACCGGGGGCCGGCGCATGTTCGAGGGCGTCGACCTCGCCCGCTTCGCCGTCGACAACGCGGGCGACCAGGCGCCGGATCAACCTCGCGCCCAGTCCGCGCGCAATCGCTTCGTGGGCATCGTGACCAGGGTGGTCAAGGACAAGGTCGCCGCGCAGGTGGAGATTCAAGCCGGTCCCCACCGATTCGTGGCCCTCATCACCCGCGAGGCGGTCGATGACCTCGGCCTGGCCCCGGGGATGGTCGTTGACGCCGTGGTTAAGGCGACCAGCGTCGGCGTGGAGATCCCCGCGCAGTTCTGATTGAGCGCTCGCCGCTGCGGCGAGCCGGCCGGAGCCGAGTGATCACATCGTCACTCGGACACCGAAGAAACCGAAACCTCGTCGGACGCCCACACGCTGATGGCGTCGACGGGCAGGTGCACGCGACAGCTCGCGCCGACCGTCATCCCGACGTGGTCGGGCGTGCGCGCTTGGAGTTCGAGGCCGTCGGCGAACGAGATGAAGTGGTCGACGGCGGTCCCGACGTCGGCCACGTCGGTGAGTGTCCCAGCCAGAGCGCCGCCGGGTTCGCTGGATCCTGTTTGTTCGTCGTCCGCGCGCGAGACGACCACGCGCTCGGGTCGTACGCTCCACAGCACGGCCGTGCCGGGCGCCAGAAAGGCCGTATGGGCCGCGATCGACGCGCCCAGGGCGTCAAGGCGTCCCGCGCTCGCCACGACACCGTGATGCAGGTTCGCGATTCCCAACAGACGAGCGACCTCGGGCGACGCCGGGCGCGAAAAGACCTGCCGGCTGGGTCCGGACTGCAGCGCTCGACCGTGAGAGAGGATGACGACCTCGTCGGAGAGGAACGCCGCTTCCTCGGGGTCATGCGTCACGAGAACCGTGGCCAGTCCGGTCTCGCGTTGGAGACGGCGCAGCTCTCGTCGCAGCTCCAGCCGCACGGGCACGTCCAGCGCCGAGAATGGCTCGTCGAGCAGCAGGACCCGGGGTGAACGACACAGGACCTGCGCTAGGGCGACGCGTTGGCGCTGTCCCCCCGAGAGTTCCGAGGGAAGCCGCCCTTCGAGACCGTCCAGACGCAAATGTCGCAGCCAGTAGCTCGCGAGCTCCGGTGTGGCCCCGTCGCCGAAGAGGAGGTGACGCCACACCGTGAGGTGGGGAAAGAGGGTGAAGCCCTGAGCGACGTAGCCCACCCGGCGTCTCTCCACCGGCACATCGCGCACGGCGTCGGCGCCGTAGAAGACGTCGCCGGGCCGCGAGCCGTACAGTCCGGCGAGACAACTCAAGAGCACGGACTTACCCGACCCGGACGGTCCGAGCACGGCGAGGTGACTGCCCGCCGGAAGGTGGGTGAGCGCCAGGTGGAACGATCCGACGGAGTGATCGATGTCAAAGCGCACCGGTTCGGTGGTCGCCGCCGTCGGCGCCTGGGGCGCCGGAGGTGCCGCCGCGGGCTTGCGAAACCAGGCGAGGCGCACCCGACTGACGCCCACCACCACGATGGCGACGCCCACCGCGAGCGCGGTGGGCGCCAAAGTCGTCGGCAACCCGAGGCCACTGAACTGGTTGTAGGTGTAGATCGGGAGTGAGGCCGGGTTGTACGCGAGGATCACGACGGCGCCGTACTCGCCGAACGCCCGCAGCCAGGCCAGCAGCATGCCCGCGCGGATGCCCGGCGCGGCCACCGGCACGGCCACGCGCAGGAAGCGCGACACCTCGGAGTGACCCAGGGTCGTGGCGACGTCCAACTGGCCCTGCGGCACCAACGAAAAGGCCGCGCGCGACGCGACGATGAGAAACGGGGCCGACACGAACGTCATGGCGATCACGATCCCGGCGAGCGAGTCCGTGAGGCGACCACCGAAGAGCCGCCCGAGGAACGTGTACGGGCCCACGAGATAGATCAGAACGATCCCGCTCATCAGAGGCGGCAGCGCCAAAGGGATCTGAACAATCAGGCCGACCACGGCCGCGACCCGACCGTGCGATCGCGCCAGCAGGTAGGCCAGCGGCACGCCGAACAGCACCATGACGGCCAACGAAATGGTGGCACCGAGCACGGAAACCTGCAGCGCGGGGAAGAGTCCGGGCACGTGGAAGCCGCGTCGCGACGTGCCCACGAACCGCACGGCGAAGGCCGCGAGAGGTAGGCCCAGATAGAGGACGATCAGGCCGCCGAGCCAGGTCAGCGGACTCTTGACCGCGTGGGGTTGCACTAGGGAAGCGTGGTCGTCGCCGTCGGGGGCGTCGTGGTGGTCGAAGAACCGGAGGGTCCAGAGACGAAGTGCACGCGGTTGACGGGCACGATGCCGTTAGCCGAGAGGATCGCGCGACCACTCTTGCCCAGCAGGAACTTGATGAAGGCGCGCGCCGCGGCCGTGTGGGGAGCCCGGTTGAGGAGCGCGACCGTGTACTGCGCCTTCAGACTGGTGCCGACGAGCGGCACCGTCTTGAGGTGCGCGGCAGCGGCCTCCACAGAGTAGAAAAAGCCGGCGTCGAGCTGGCCGGCCTGCAGCCGACCCACCAGGGTCGTCTCGGGGAACACGTTGGACGACGAACTGGCCAACGCCGCCAGCGCGGGAACGTCATAACTGAGGGCGACTCCGGTCAGCGCGTCGACGGCCAGCACGCCCTTGGGATCGGTGGCGGGGTCGGTGCGGCCCAACAGGAACCCGGAACGGTCCACGACCGTGTACCAGGGCCGAATGTGCAGGGCGTGCGCGAACTGCGACGCGGGGTTGTAGCCGAGCACCAGCGGTGACGTGCCGAACAGACCGTACGTGTTCACCCAGTTGCCGTTGGCAGAACCCTCTAATGACAGATTCACCGCTGGCGACGCACTGATGAAGACGTCGCCGACCTGCGTGCCGCCCTTGATCTCATTGGCCAGCGCAGTGGAACCCGCGGAGAAGCCGCTGATGGTGTATCCCGTCGCCTTGGTAAAGGCCGGTCCGATCTTCATCTGCATGAGATCGAGCAACGAACCAGCGTAGAGAACGTTGACGGAGCCCGTGGCCGCGCCCGACGTCGCCACGTCGATGGGTGCCGCGGCTCCCGCCACGAGCATCACCGCCACGGCGATGCTCCGGCGCAGGGCGACGGACCGGAGCCGATCTCCTCCGCGCCCAAATGTATTTCGGATCGACATTACCCGTACCCCCCAAATCGTGTCTGCGATGACTTTACGTGGAATAGTTGCCTGATACAGCAGTTTATTGCCACTTATGGCCGCACCTGCGAGGACAATCCAAGAAGACGTGACCGTATCGCTCGGTGGCACCCGTCTCTCACACCCGCACCAAGGTCATGTCAGGTCGACATGTTGCGGTCACTACCTGCGTGCTCTGTCCAAATGCGTTGAAGAGACGTCAAATTAGACTTCGCCGCATGGAGTCGACATCCACGACGGATTGGATCCACATCTCGACGTCGGAGATCTCGGCCGAGGAGCTGACGACGTGGGCGACCCGCGCGGAGTCAGGTGCGGTCGTCACCTTTTGCGGAACGGTACGCGACCGTGACGACGATCGCGATGACGTGATCGCACTGGAGTATGAAACCGATCCAACACTCGCCGAGGCCCGTATCAGGGCGATCGTCGCTACCGCCCGCGCTCGATGGCCGGAGCTGGCCGCGGTCGCGGTCCATCATCGCGTCGGGCGGGTCGACCTTCTCCACGCCGCGGTCGTTGTCGCCGTCTCCTCCCCGCACCGACGAGAGGCGTTCGAGGCCGCCGAGTTCTGTATCGATACCTTGAAGGAGAGCGTGCCAATCTACAAGCGCGACGTCTGGTCCACCGGATCGGACTGGAGCAGCGACACTCGCCCGGTCGTCGACGTTCCACCGGCGTAGGGCGATGGAGTCGCGAACGCGATGTACACCGCGTGGAGTCCGATGATCCCCGTCGCTGACGCGCGGTCGTTTGTCCTGCGTGACCTGACGGCCCTACCCGCGGTGCACACGGCGCTCGACGACGCCCTTGATTGCGTGGCGTCCGACGCGGTCCTGGCCCGACACCCCGTTCCCGGGTTCACTAATTCGTCCATGGACGGTTACGCGCTGATTGCGGCCGACACGCTCGCGGCGCCGGCGCACCTGCGCGTCACGGGATCGATCATGGCTGGGGACACGCCGTCGGTATCGTTGCGCGCCGGCGAAGCCGTGCGCATCATGACCGGCGCCGCGCTGCCCGAGGGCGCTGACGCGGTCTGCAAGATCGAAGACGTCGTCGTCGAAGAGGACGGGGCGGTCGTGATCATCAGTGCGGCGATCCGCCAGGGCGACTGCGTTCGCCACCCCGGCGAAGACATCGCGGTGGGTCAGACCCTGGTCGCGCGTGGAGACGTGCTCGGACCAGCCCGGCTGGGCGTTCTCGCCAGCCAGGGATTCACCTCGGTTATGGTCCACCCCCGGCCCCGAGTCGGTGTCCTCTCCACCGGCAACGAGCTTTCGGACGCTCCCGACCCGATGGCGATCGGCAAAATCCGCGACACCAACCGACCTGCGCTGCTCGCGTCTCTTCGCCAATCGGGATTCGACGCCACCGACCTCGGTCGGGCCAGTGACGACGAGACCGAGATCGCCACTCGCCTCAACGAGGGCCTTGCCCACTGCGACGCGATCGTCACGACGGGCGGCGTGAGCGTCGGCGACGTCGACTTCGTCAAGACCGTGCTGTCCCAGCTGTGCGGGGACCGTGCCCAATGGATGCAGGTCGCCGTCCGGCCCGGCAAACCCTTCGCGTTCGGGATCGCCGGTCCGATCGGCACGCCGATCTTCGGCCTCCCCGGTAATCCCGTGTCCACGCTCGCGAGTTTTGAGCTCTTCGTCCGCCCGGCGCTGCGACTGTTGGCGGGGTACCAATTCCTCGAACGGCCGACGGTCAGCGCCGTGCTCGACTGCGCCCTGCCGAGGCACCGCGACGGCAAGCTGCACCTCGTCCACGTTGGAGGGGTCTTTCATGACGACGGTCGCTTGCACATCGAACGTGCGGCACGCGAGGGTTCTCACCTGCTCAGCGCAATCGCGGGAGCCAACGCCATTGCCTTGGTGCCTGACGGCGAAGGATTAGCGCCGGGCGACGAGGTCCGCACGATTCTGCTCGACGTCTCAACGTGGATGGCCGCGCCACTCGAGGAGTCCCAATGATCCGAACCTCTCCCGATGACCGATCCGGAAGGGGACTCTGAGGTGGCTCGACTGCTCCTCCTGGGGCCGGCGCGCGAGGCCGCGGGACGACGCGACGACGTGATCGACGGCGACTCCGTTGACGTCGTTCTGAAGGAGGCCGCGGCGCGGTACGGACCGGATTTCGAACGGGTGCTGGAGGTCAGCCAGGTCTGGGTGAACGGTGACGCGGCGAACGCGAAGACGCGCGTCGGTCCTCACGACGAAGTCGCGGTGGTTCCCCCGGTGTCGGGCGGGTGATCGGTCGACTCGTCGGCCAGCAGCTTCAGCGCGTGGGCCAACACATCAAGCACTGCATCGAGGCACTCGATCGCTCCTTTGGGTGAGCCGGGCGTGTTGATGACAATGCTGCGGCCGAGCGTTCCCGCTCGCGCGCGCGAGAGCCGACCGAGGGGGTTCACCGATCGCATAGCCTCGCTGAGTCCCGGCGCTTCGCGATCGAGCACTTGGACAGTGCCTTCGGGCGTCAGGTCGCGCGGTGAGAATCCCGTCCCTCCGGTCGTGACGATCAGGCCGGAGAATCCGTGCGCCATTTCCCGCAGCGCGTTCGCCACTGACTCGGTACCGTCGGCCACCGTCGAGCGCTCCTCCACTACGTAGCCCGCCTCACTCAATCGATCAGCCAGACGCTCTCCGGCCTCGTCGTGACGACGTCCATCGATCACCGAGTCCGAGACAGTCAAGATCTTGGCGCGCAACTCCACGACCCGATCGTAGAGTGCCGTCGTCCCTTCCCCGTTGCGTGGCGCGCCTAGCCGCCGATCATGGACATGGAACGAACCGGGCGCAGGAAGCCCGGGTCGTTGATGCCGTGACCTGGCAACTTTCCCCACACCGCGCGGCGCAGCAGCAGGGCCACCTCGTCGTCGGTTCCCCCGCCGCGCATCACGTCGCGCGCGGAGAGCTCGTCGTCGGAGAACAGGCAGTTTCGAATGGCGCCGTCGGCGGTGAGGCGCAGGCGGTTGCAGGTGCCGCAGAAGGGCCGCGTGACGCTCGCCACCATGCCGATCTCGCCGCGCCCGTCGGCAAACCGGTAGCGCTCGGCGGGTGCCGAGGAGTTGGCCGAGACCACGGCCTCGAGTGGCCACACGGCGGAGATGCGCGCGAGCAGATCCTCGGCCGCGACCACCTGGGTCCGGTCCCAGTGCCCGTCGGCGTCGAGCGGCATGTACTCGATGAAGCGAACCAGTCGCCCGTGTTCGCGCGCGAAGGCGCTGAAGTCCAGGACCTCGTCGTCGTTCACACCGGCCATAACCACCACGTTCACCTTGACGGGAGTGAGGGCCGCCTCCTCGGCCGCATCCATCGCGTCCAGCACGACCGCTAGGTCGCCGCGACGGCGGATCTGGGCGAAGCGTTCTGGTCGCAATGAGTCGCAGCTGATGTTGACGCGTCTCAGGCCGGCGCTCGCCAGCGCAGGCGCCAGTCGTCGGAAGCCGGTCCCGTTGGTCGTCATCGCCAGGTCGGCAAATCCGATGTCGGCCAGCTGGCGAACCAGTTCAACGGCGTCTTTGCGCACGAGGGGTTCGCCACCGGTGACCCGGATGGCGGTGACCCCCAGTTGGCGAGCCACCCGAGCCACGCGGGTGATCTCTTCGAAGCTGAGGATCTCCGAGCGCGGCAAGAACGTCATTCCTTCTTCGGGCATGCAGTAGACGCAGCGCAGGTTGCACCGATCGGTGATCGAGATCCTCAGGTCGTCGTGGACGCGCCCGAAGGTGTCGATCAAGGGGCCAGTCACCGGCATCGTCGCCGGCTCGCCCGACGCTCCGTCCCAACGAGGCGGTCCCGACGGCTTTGAGCGCAGCGTGACGGGGACGTCCGAACTCATGATGACCTCATTAGGCCCACCGGCTCGAAAGGCCGCGCAAATCGAGGGGTCACGTAGTAAAGGTTAGGGGCGCCGCGGGCGGATTCGGAACGAATGTGCTCTAGCCGCCAGCCATCGCACCTATGACGTAGAACGGCTCGGTCCCCACCACCACGGCGTCGGGCAACGGCGTGTCCGGCGACTCGTGCGAGAGGTCCTCCTCGCAGGCGAAGAAGCGCACGAAGGGGCGACGCTGGCGAGTCGCCGGGTTGCGAATGGTCCCGAGCAGCATGGGGTAGTTCGCCTCGAGGGCGTCCAGCACGGAACTCTGCGTCACCGGAGCATCGACGTCCAACTCGACTTCGCGTCCCACGCGCGCCAGAACCTTCAGGTGCGCCGGGAGGACGACACGGATCATGCCAAGGTCTGAACTTCGACCGACAGCACCGCGGGCAGGTCGTGCACGATCGCGTTCCAGCTGTCACCGGAGTCTGACGACGCGTACACCTGACCGCCGGTGGTGCCGAAGTAGACACCGCACGAATCCATCGAGTCCACCGCCATCGCGTCGCGCAGCACGTCGACGAAGCAGTTCTCCTGGGGCAGGCCCTTGGTCAGCGGCTCCCACTCGTTGCCGCCGGTGCGGCTGCGGTAGACGCGCAGCTTACCCTCGGGCGGGAAGTGCTCGTTGTCGCTCTTGATCGGCAACACGTAGACGGTCTCGGGCTCGTGCGCGTGGACGTCGATGCAGAACCCGAAGTCGGTCGGCAGGTCACCGCTGACCTCCGTCCACGTCGCGGCGGCGTCGTCGCTGCGCATCACGTCCCAGTGCTTTTGCATGAAGAGGGTGTCGGGACGCGACGGGTGCAGCGCGATGCGGTGCACGCAGTGCCCCTCGAACGCGGTCGGGTCGGGAATCTCACCAGAGACCAGTCCCTTGTTCATCGGGGCCCACGTCGTGCCACCGTCGTCAGTGCGAAAGACCCCCGCCGCCGAGATCGCGACCCAGATTCTCTCGGGGTCACTGGGACTCACGATGACCGTGTGCAGGCACATGCCGCCCGCGCCGGGCTGCCACTGCGAGCCCGTCGAGTGCGTACGCAGCCCCGGCAGCTCGGCCCAACTCTCGCCTCCGTCAGTGGTCTTAAAGAGTGCGGCGTCCTCGACGCCAGCCAACACCGTGTCCGGATCGGTGAGCGACGGCTCCAGGTGCCAGACCCGCGCGAACTCCCACGGGTGCGGCGTGCCGTCGTACCACTGGTGCGTTCCGGTGACGCCGTCGTAGACGAACTGATTGTTGACCGGATTCCACGTCTCGCCACCGTCGTCGGAGCGCTGGATCAGCTGGCCGAACCAGCCGGTGGACTGGGACGCGTAGATCCGATTGGGGTCGACCGAGGATCCCTTGACGTGATAGATCTCCCAGCCGCCGAAGAAGGGACCCTTGACGTCCCACTTGTCACGCTTGCCGTCGGCACTCAAAACAAACGCGCCCTTCCGTGTGCCCACCAGGACTCGCACGCCGCTCATCGCAACCCCCTCTTTGTTGGCGCCCTCGCGCGCCATCTGTCCCACAGTAACAATGCCCTGTCGTTTCGTCGAGGGGCGCCGGCGCGATTCCGGGCGGCTTCAGCCAACTGGTGCGATTTCGTCACCAACTGCTCACGTGCCGTCGGCTCCTAGCACTACCCACTCGACGCGTGAAAGGCAACGACGCGATTGGTCGTCGCCACGAGGAGCAGGTTGTCGCCGACACCCGGCGTGGCAAAGTGATCCGCGGCGACACCGACGCTGACCCGACGCCGCTCCGCCCCGGTTGACGGGTCGAGTGCGTACAGCGCGCCATCGGAGCCGATCGTCCACACCAAGCCGGCCGCGACGATCGGCGGCCCGCCGCCCACGCTGGCGCTCCATAGGACGCTGACCGACGGCGGCGACGGCCTCACCCGAACCGCCACCGGGCCGCTCAGGCACGGTAGGTATACCGTCGCGCCCAGCACGGCCCCGCCACCGTCGACGTCGTTGGAACAGATCGACGCGAGGCTCGCCTCCTGGCCCCCGATTCCCCCCAGGTGCGACGCGTTGAGTAAGAAGGCGACGCGCGACTTTCCCGATACCACCACCTGCCCGTTGGCGAGGAGGACGGGCGACATCGACAGGTCGGCGTCGCTGGCGTTGTCCTGTGGCCACGTCGTGGGAGCGAAGTACTGCTTGAGACGCAGCGCGGACGACAGCTCGAGCACGGCGTCGCTGTGGTCGTAGGGCGACGACGCAGAGGTCACCGAGCCGTTCCCGACACTGACCCAGACGTTGCCGTGGGCGTCAACCACGGGAGCGGCGCCGCCCATCCAGATTGCGCCGTCGCGTTGGTCGCTCGCGGCGTCCACGGTGAAGTAGATCGGACGCGAACCTCCCTCGCGCACCGCGACCACCCGACCTCGATACGCTCCGCAGTCGCCGTAGTTCCCTCCGACGCCGAACACGACGCGACCGGCGTCGAGGTTCAACCCCGTGCGCTGCAGCGAGGCCGCTGGGTCCGATCCCGGAGGATCGACCCGGACGTTCATCTCGGTCGCACCGGTTCGGACATTGAGACCGACCAGTCGGTGTTGCGGGCGTCCCGCGACGAACTCGTCGGCGACCACGAACAGCTCGCCACGGGTGGGATCGATAACCGGTGTGCCCGTGATGCCCACGCTCGGAGCGATGTTGCCGCAGGGCAGCGCCGAGGACGGGACGGGAGCGGCGAGGTGGCGCGACCAGACCACCTTGCCATTGACGTCCGAGAGCGCGTAGACGACGTCGCGCTCGGTCGCCACGAGGACCAGGTTCGAGTACGCCAGCGGTTCGCCGTAGAGCTGTCCGACCAGGATGGGAGAGGTCCACGCTCGTCGTGACGTGTTGACCGTGGCGAACGCCGCCACACCCGAACCCGCCGGATCGCCGTGATAGACGCTCCACGAGGACCCGGTCGCTCCCGCCGGATTCCTCAACGTGAGCTGGGCCATCGAGGCCGCCGTCAGGAGGATGACCACGCTCCAGGCCGTCCACCGGCGAGTCTGCGCGACGCGTCTCTCCCGAGACAGCGCCGCGTCGTTGGTCACTTGAACGTAAAGCTCAGCGGTGCCGAGGCGACTTCGTCCGAACACGCCGCGACGCATCTCCTCTGTTTACCCGAGACAGTGGTGCGCCGACGCCTCACGCCACGAATGCCTAGCGAATTGTCGCGAAGTGGGCGGCGTGATGGTCCGAAACTGTGAGAATCCTGAGACCGACTGCGAGTCCACGTGAAGTGATCGACATTCCCGGCCCGCTGCATGAACTCAAGGCGAATTGCATAAGGTTGGAATATCAGCAAATGCCGTTGGGGTCGATGGGCGTCGCGCGCATCGACCCACGCTCCATCATGAGATAGTCGAAAGTGGGTGCTTCATGAAGAATCCCGTCATTGTGCGTCAGCCTCGGCGAAGCGCGCGCCGCTCGCCCCGCACCACCGTCGCGGCGACACTGTCGTTACTCCTGTCACTCGCGGGGCTGGGACTCGGTGCGGCGTCCGCAACCGCCGCCCCTGCCCCCCAGGTGACGTCGGCCGCACCGTGCAACGCCACCGTCGCGGCGGGGTCGGGCGTGATCGTCGGCGACTACATCGTCGGGGTCACCGCGGGCACCACGCAGATCACCTTCGACTGCGACACCGCGTCCGGAGCCGCCATCTCAGCCGAGGCGTCGCTGCTCGCGGGAGTTGGATCAACCGCTGTCATGTTGGCCTCCGAGGCTGACACCGCCGCGCTCGCCACATTCTCGGCCAGCGCGTCGGACACCAACTGTCCAGCGGGCACGGCCGGCTCGTGCTCCACTGCCACCTTCTTGGTCCCCGCCGCATTCGCGGCGGCTGACTCACAGGCCACCTGTCCGCCCACCCAGAGTCAGATCAACGCCGGACTGTTCGGATGCTTTCTGGCCGTCGCCACCGCCACTCAGTCGCCCATCGCTGAGTACCTGATGACGTACGCGAGTGAGACGACACCACCGGCCGCTCCGACGATCGCCGCCACCGTCGCGGCCGGACCGCCGTCGAGCACCATCACCGTCAGCGACGCCGCCGCCAACGCCGGCTTCTGGTGGGGAAACGTCCTCCAGTTCAGCCAGGCGGTCCTGCTCACTCAGCCGCCCCAGGCGGTGCCCGCGTCGTGTGGCGCGAGCGCCGGGTACGGCAACGTCCCCTCGCCGTTCCTGGAGGTGAACTGGTTCGCCGCTGGCGCCACCACGGCCATCGCGGGTGACGCGACGGGAGTGACGATCTCCAATGACTGCTACAGCGGCTCGGCCCTCTTCGCCCCGGTCCTGGGCGGGACGATCCGCGTTCCGTCAACGCTGACGGTCGGGACCGCGTACACGGTCTACCTGTGCGAGCTGAACCTCACGCCGTACCCGAGCAATGACGCCAGCGCCGCGGCCCACTGCGGTCCGGCCACTTCGGGGACGAGTTGGATTGACGCGTCCTTCGCCTTCACCGCGATGGCCGGGACCCCGCAACCCGCGCTGTCCGTCTCCACCCTGAACGGAACGGTCGGCACATCGCTCACCCTGGCCACCAGCGGTGGCGCCGGCACGGGCGCGGTCACGTACGCCGCGGTTGACGGAACCGCGTCGGGCTGCGCGGTTGCCGGGGGCGCCCTCAGCGCCACCTCGGCCGGAACCTGCTTCGTGACCGCGACCAAGGCGTCCGACAGCGCGGACCTGGCGGTCTCATCGATTCCGACCGCCGTCACGTTCGCGGCGATGCCGGCACCGGTCGTCAAGTTGGCGAGCCGTCGCGTCGCCCTCGCGAACACCGCCAAGATCCTGCCCCTCAAGCTCTCGTGCACGAATGCACCGTGTTCGGGCACCCTGAGCGTCTCGGCGCGGGTCACGGTCAAGGTTCGCCGGGGTGCGACGTTCGTAAGGAAGGCCGAGACGATCAAATTCGGTGGCGCGGCCTATCACATCACCGGCGCGTCGGGCAAGGTCAGCGTGCACCTGACGGCGTCGGCCCGAGGCTTCCTCCGGACCAATCCCGCCCGTCCCATTTCGGCGAGTGTGACCGTCACCGACAATCTGGGAAAGAAGCACACCCTCGGAAGAGTCTCGCTCCTCAAATAGTCACCGCGACGGCGTCTCCGACGCCGCGAAGGCGCGCGTCGCGGCGGCGTACCAGTGGGCGGAGGGCTTGAGCGTGCGCGCGAACGTCGTGCGGTCCACCGCGACGATCCCGAACTTGGGACGGTAGCCAAAGGTCCACTCGAAGTTGTCCAGCAGTGACCACTGGAAGTAACCCCGAACGTCGATCCCGTCATCGAGCAGATTGCGCAGTCCCTGCAGGGCCCCGGTCAGGTAGCGCACCCGCTGGGCGTCGTCGTTGGTGCCGATGCCGTTCTCGGTGACGATGATGGGCAGTCCGGTCGCGCGCGCGGCGCGGCGCACCGTGTACTCCACGCTCTGGGGCCAGAAGAGGTAGCCCATCTCGGTGAGCTCGCCCTCGGGGTGCTCGATCAACCCCTCGTGCCCGATCTGGAGCTTGGTGTAGCACTGCACGCCGAGGTAGTCGTCGTCGGCCACCGCGGCGAGGTAGAGGTCCTCCATCTCGGCCACGACCATCGCCACTTGGTCCTCGCCGCCGGGCAGGGCCTCGTACTCCTGCATGGACAGCGGCAGGCCGATCGGGTACTCGCCCTGGCCCTCACGCAGCGCGTCGCGCATCGCGACGTGGCAGTCGCGCATCGTCGCGTTCACCCGAACGAAGCGAGACCAGTCGGTCACCGCCGGCGGGAAGCTACCCAGCAGGTATCCCATGACCGCGACGATGTTGGGCTCGTTGATCGTGCACGCCACGCCGATGAGGTCACCCAGGGTCTCTCCGACCAGTCGCGCGTACTCGCCCAGCCACTCAACGATCCGCGGGCTCTCGAAGCCGCCGGCGTCGGCCACCCACAGGGGCAGCGTGAAGTGATGGAGGGTCACGAAGGGCGTGATCGCGCGCTCGCGGCAACCGCGCAGGACCTCGCGGTAGTGGTCGATCGCCTCCCTCGACACGACGCCCTGGCTCGGCTCGATTCGGGCCCACTCGAGCGAGAGCCGGTAGGAGTTCAACCCGAGCGACGCCAAGATGTCCAGGTCCTCGCCGAACCGGTTCCACGAGTCGCAGGCGTCACCGCAGACCTCGGCGACGCGACTGCCTTCGGCGCGTTCGAAGCGCCACCAGTCCGTGTTGTCGCTACGGCCCTCGATCTGATACGCGGAGGTCGCGGTACCCCAGAAGAACTCACGGGGCCAGTGCAGTATCCGTCGGGTCACCTCACGAAGTTACGTCAGGCCGCGATGGCGGCACCGCCGACGCTGCGGCTGACGCTCGGGGCGACGTACGCGGCGCCTCAGACCGTCGCGACGTCCCACCAGATGGTCGACAGGTCCCGGTCGGGCGTCACCCCCGTCGCCAAGAGGAAGTCGTAGACCTCGCGCTCGCGCGACGCGGGCAAGCACAGGCGTACGCGAAGAAAGTGGGCGGCCCGCTCCGGGCTCGGCGACGACCACCTCGCCCCACGCCACGTGTCGCGATGGGCGTCGAGGCCCATCTCATCGAGGACGTCGAGGAGGTCTTCGGGGGTGGGCCGCTCCGGACGCTCGAGATCCCAGAAGTGGCGCCAGGCGTTGGACATCGCCGACAGGGGGTGACGATCGGGCATCTCGAGGACGACCCGGGTTCGCGCGTGGGCGTCGAGCGCACCCAGGAACGGGACGATGTCACCGACGTTGTAGACGACGTGATGGGCTGTGACGACGTCGGCGTCCGGCGTCTCGGCGGCCACCGACGGCCATGAGCCTTCGACGGTGAGGCACGTGACACCGCGCTGCTGCGCGTTCGACTGGAACATGGCCAGCATGGCCGCTTGTTGGTCGACGCCGACGACGTGCGAGGCCGGCGGTGTCACGGCGAACGCCGCGACGCCACCACCGCATCCAACGTCGAGCACCGACCCGTCAGGCCTGAGGGCCTCACGGGCGCGATCGTGCGAGGGCGATGGCGTGATCTCGTCCGGGACGCCGAAGAGCTCGGGTGGATGGATCCACGGACTTTCCTCGGCCGAGTTCAGAATCTCGTCGGGAATGGCCCACGCAGCGAGGGACTCTCGCCATCGATCCGCCGCCGAGGTCACCGGTCCGTCACCGCTGATGTTCGCACGCGTGTCGCGCAGGACGGCCCCATCTGACAACTTTGGCAGATTCGACCACTGCGGCCATCCTTCAGGCGTCACTGACTGGCCCCCCGGCGTCAGCCACCAGGGCCCGTACGAACACGCCGACGAGGAACCGCAAAATCTGCAATAGTCGGGGCATTCGCCGACGCGACGTGTGACGCCCGGCACAGAGGGAGTGGAGATGATTCGACTGACGCGCGCCGCCGTCGCGGGACTCGGAGATCGAGAGCCGACCGTGGCCAACGTGCGCAAGTCGCTTCAGCTAGCCATCGAACTGGAACACTCGACCATCCCTCCCTACCTCTACGCGCTGTTCTCGCTCACCCCGGGCACCAACGACGAGGTGTCCAGGATCATCCGGTCCGTGGTGGTCGAAGAGATGCTGCACATGGTGCTGGCCGCCAACGTGCTCAACGCGATTGGCGGCAAGCCAGCGATCTCGAGGGCGAACTTCACTCCGCGCTACCCGGGACCGCTGCCGGGCGGCGTCGAGGGGCAACTCGAGGTCCAACTGCGCCCGTTCTCCAAGGACCAGCTCGCGACCTTCATCGAGATCGAGGAGCCGCGACAGACCTTGGACGAGCAGCCGCTCGCCGACCAGGTCGGCGCCTGCACGATCGGCGAGTTCTACACGACCATCTCGAGCGCCCTCGAGCGGGTGGGCTCGCACGCCTTCACCGGGTTCGCGCATCACCAGGTCGGCCCGGACCTCATGTTCGGTTCGGTGCAGGTGACCGACATCGCCAGCGCCCAGTGCGCCATCGAGACGATCATCGAGCAGGGCGAGGGAACCGGCACCTCGCCGATGGAGATTGACGGTCCCGGCGGCAGCAACGACTACGCGCACTACTACCGCTTCATGGAGGTCTGGGAGGGGCGACGACTCGTCCCGGACCCGACCTCACTGCACGGGTTCTCCTACACCGGCGAGGTCGTCACGGTTGACCCGCAGGGCGTCGCACCCCTTCCGGTCAATCCTCGGTCGCACCACTACGGCGAAGGATCCGACCGGCACCGTCGCAACCTCGAGGTCAACGCCACCTACACGCACATCTTGGCCTCACTGCATAAACTGACCAACGGCCACGCCGACATGGACACGTTCATGGCGTCGCTCGGCCTCATGCGCACGTTCGAGCAGCAGGCTCGCGAGCTCGTCACCACCAGCGTCGCCGAGGGTGCACCCGCCGGCCCCACCTTCGAGTACCACGCGGCTACTCTTACACGGCTCTGATCAGGTTCTACACGACGCTACGGCGGGTCAGCCCACGTTGTCGTGGTGGGCGCCGATGAGCGTCACCGCCACCACCGCCGGCACGCTGCCGTGGTTGGACCAGCGATGGCGGGTGCCGTTCTGCACGTAGCTGTCGCCCGCTTTCAACACGACCTTGGCACCGTCGTCGAGTTCGAGTGTGGCTTCACCCGAGAGGACGACACCCACGTCGACGGTGGCCGTGGTGTGCATTCCGGGGTGTTCGGACTCCAGGTGCTCGGCCATACCGGGGAGTCGGTCCCGAAACTCGGCTAGGGCCGCGTCGACGTCGAGGTCGTCGGGGACCGCGTTGGCGCCGCTCGGGGGGATCGTGAAGAAGGCGAATCGAAAACCCTCCGAGGGCGGAAAATAGAGCTCGGCCTCGGGTTTCTCTCCGCCGTCCGGGAACGAGGCCGTGGCGTCATTGCCCCACAGTCGATGAAACTCCCAGCCCGGCACCAGGTTCACGGTGACCGAGGGAACAGTCTCGTCACTGGCGAAGACGGCGCGTCCCTGCTCGTCATGTCCCGTCACCACTCGGCGTACGTCCATTGTTCCTCCCCGGTCCGCGAGGCTCGGGTCACGAGCACTGGCAGCCTCAAAACTAGGGCACCGACCGCCCCGAACCGGACCGGCGCGTGAGCGTCACTCCATCGAGGTCGGCCACCACCGGGCCGCCCACGAGGTCCAGCTAGTGAAGTCAACTGGGGGTGCGTCAAGGTCAGCTCCGGCCAGGTCCGCGGCATCGGGGGGCTCGAATCCCCGTCGGTACTGACCCAGGTCGACGTCGGAGATATGAAAGGTCGTGCTGGGCTCCTCGAGGGCCCGACGATCACGCCACTGTCGTTGTCGCTCTTCGTCAATCTCGAGATAGACCAACTCGCAGGTCGCGCCCACCGAGGCGGCGAGGGCTCGGAGGGCGGTTCGCTCAACCTTGCTCCAGACGCCGAAGTCCAACACGACGTCCACGCCGGAGTGCAGGGCCCGAAGGGCCAACCAGATGAAACGGCCTTCGAGGACGTTGCGCTTCCCGTTCGCGTCGTTGTCGCCGAACAGGGGGATCATCCATTCGTCGGGAGTCAACCGTAGGGCCCGATGTTGCTGCTCGATCTGCTTGGCCCGCGTGGTCTTGCCGGACGCGGGCAGACCGACCATGACGAAGAGCGCGGGAGCGGTCCTCGGTATCCCAGACCCTGGCGTGTTCGTCACGTCCATCATTGTGTCGCAGGAGCCCGCCCACTCGGGCGGTGACACGCACAAACTTCAGCGTAGGAAACTCGTGTCAGCGGTGATGGCCGTCCCCGTTGTCTCGCGGCCTACCGGGCGACCGCAGGTCAGCGGGTGGTTACGACCTCGCCGAACTCTTCGTGGTCATCACCCGGTAGGCCCCGCAGAGAGAGACCAGTGCCGCAAGGGACATCAAACTCACCGCCACGGCCAACTCGAAGTTGAACGCGTAGTAGTTAGAACCGAACGGACTCCACTGGAAGTACCACGGTGCCCGTGCGGACATGGCGTTCCACCAGAGCACCGACGTCACGACCAGTGCCACCATGACGCCGGCCAAGACGATGGCGAGGCGAGACTCGAGCCTGAGGACCTTCGGACTGATGGTCACGCGCCGTGCGCAGGCCACGGCGAGGACCGTCCACCCCGCCAGTGTGGACGCCGCGAGGAGACACCACCCCGTAAACGCTGCCGTGTAGAGGAGGTCGCCACCATTTCTCGCGACGACGCCCAGGCGATGGGACCAGACCGACAGGAGGACAAGCCCGAGCAGTGTGATGATCGACAGCGACGCGGCAATGATCACCCGACGTCGAATGGCCGACCACCCTCCCTCTCGCAGGAATCTCGTAAATGACGGCAGTGCAACTGCGGCACCGATCACGACGAGGAGTGTTCCGGCCGCGCCGAAGGCTACGACGAGGTGGTAGGAAACCTGAGGGAGGAGGCGAGTATTGGGTTGCAGCGCGTTCGAGAAGTGTTCCGACGCCTTGGCGAAGCTGGCGCCGGCCAAGACGGCGGCGCTCCAGGCCACCAAGACGAGGAGAGATCCCGCGCGCTTCCTCTCCGCCGTTGACGTCGCGGCGCCGACGAGACCAGCACCGCGGGCGCGTTGGTGCACCCCCGACGCCGCCACCCGTAGCCGGTAAAAGGCGCCGGGATCGCGTCCCGCGAGGTCGTCGTCCATCATGGCCACGAACTCCTCGCCGTATCGGTCCCGCCACGCCGCCGGATACCAACGCAGTAGACGGACCTTAGGGTCGCGCTCGCGCGTCACGCCCAGGCCCCCAGGCTCAGTCCGAGACGCGCGGCGCCGACGTCGGCGACCTTCCGCATCTCGGTCACGACGGCGGCCAGCGCCTGGCTCCCGGCGGCGGTGATCTTGTAGGGTCGCCGCCGGTCCGACGAGGCCAGAGGTTCGATGAGTCCGCGCTCTTCCAATCGGGTGATCGCCCCGTAGAGGGTTCCCGGACCGAGGTGAACACCGGAGAACTCCTCAATGTCCTTGGCCAGGGCGTGTCCGTGTTTCGCCCCGGCCGCCAGACTGGTCAAAATCAGGGAACCGGGGTCGCTGGGTCGCTTCAGGTCGTCGCGCGCGTGTAGTGCCATCTCGTCACACTACTACGCGGCACGTAGTAGTGTCAATCTTCGAGGCACGATTCAACGTAGGTCGGCGTGACGCCGCGAGCGACGCCCCACAGACTCGCCATGCCCGACTCTCCAGAGCGTCGCAAAGAGTGTCGCGGCTCGAACTAGATGACACTCACGAGCGATCTCGCCGCCCCGCTTCCGTGGTTCGACGGGTGAAGAGTCCGCAACGTCAGGCTCGCCTCCCGACGTACATGGCCACGTGACGGTACTGTGACGTTGATGCGACGTCTGTTCCTGCTGATGGGAGCGTCCGCAACAGTTGCGGGCGGGATCTGGCTCCATCACGCCCGCCAGATGTCAACCAACTGCGTGCCGCACACGGCGGGTAACCCCGGATTCGGGGTGACGGCGAACTGCCTCAACCAGGTCGGGGTCGAGTACGTCTCCTTCGGCATCATGATCGCCGGCCTGTTCATCATCGTGCTCACGTTGGTTCTCATGGACCGAGACCGGGCCGGACGCTACAAGGCCCCCAAGCGCGACGACCGTCACATCGGGACGCCGGGCGAAGACCCCGCGGTGCGACTCCACAAATACGGGCCCTCGACGACGCCATCGGCGTCGCCGACAGAAGGTCCTGCGGGCCGATCAAAATCACCCACGATCGAGACGCCTAGTGGACCGACGCCGGAACCTTAAGCCGTGGCAGTGAGGTAGGGCAGTAACTCAGGCCGTAGCGACAGTGGCTACGAGCCCTTTCGCATCTCAGATCTTCGAGGAATCAGAGGGCCAGACGCTGGGGCCGCGCGACCTCCTCGACCGCCGCCGCGACCGCCGCGACCACCCCCGGATTAAAGACAGTGGGGACGATGTAGTCCGCGGAGAGTTCGGAGTCCTTCACGATGCCCGCGATCGCTCGACCAGCCGCAATCTCAACCTCCTCATTGATATGCGTCGCCTCGACGTCGAGGAGCCCGCGGAAGATCCCAGGAAACGCGAGCACGTTATTGATCTGGTTCGGCTCGTCACTGCGCCCAGTGGCCACGATTGCGGCGTGACGTCGTGCCAGGCCGGGGTCGATCTCGGGGTCCGGGTTGGCCAACGCGAAGACGATGGACTTGGGAGCCATTGACGCCAGGTGCTCTTCGGTGACCAAATCCGGACCGGAGACCCCAACCAGGACATCGGCCCCATCGAGGGCATCGGCGAGAGATCCGGTGAGTCGTCCGCGGTTGGTGTTCTCGGCCAGCCAGCGACGCGGCTCGTCGAGTCGCTCGTCGCTCGGGTCGATGATTCCCCCGCGATTACAGCCCACGATGTCCCCCACGCCTTCGGCCAGCAAGAGCTTGCTGATGGCAACGCCGGCCGCTCCCACGCCGAGCACCACGATCCTGAGGTCCTTCATGTCCTTGCCCACCACCTTCAAGGCGTTGAGGAGGGCGGCGTAGACCACGGTCGCCGTCCCGTGCTGATCGTCGTGGAAGACGGGGATGTCCAGCAGCTCGCGCAGGCGCGACTCCACCTCGAAGCACCGCGGCGCCGAGATGTCCTCGAGATTGACGCCACCGTAGACCGGGGCCAGGCACTCGACGATGCGAACGATCTCGTCGACGTCCTGGGTCGCGAGACACACCGGCCACGCGTCGATCCCGGCGAACCGCTTAAAGAGGAGCGCCTTGCCCTCCATCACGGGCAGCGCGGCGTGTGGACCAATGTTGCCCAGACCGAGCACGGCGGACCCGTCAGTGACGACGGCCACGGTGTTTCGCTTGATGGTCAGCTTGCGTGCCGCCGACGGGTCCTTGGCGATGGCCATCGAGATCCGCGCGACACCCGGGGTATAGGCCATCGACAGGTCGTCGCGCGTCTTGAGGGCGACCTTGGGTTCGACCGCGATGGTTCCCCCGAGGTGCAGCAGGAAGGTCCGGTCGCTCATGACCTGCACCCGGGCCCCCGACAGCTCGTCCACGGCCCGGCGCAGTGAGTCCGCGTGCGCGTCGTCGATGGCGTTGCACGTGAGGTCGACAATCATCTTGCCTTCAGTGGGCTCCCCGATGTCCAGCGCCGTCACCAGACCGCCCGCGTTGGCGACCGCCGAGGAGCACATGGCGATGTCCGCGGCGCTCTCCAACATGATGCGCATGGTGACCGAATAGGACGCGCTGGGCATGCTCATGGTCTGATCGGTCTCTCCACTAGGCGGTGACTCTGACCGCGACACCAACAACCGGCCGCAAGGTGACGGGTCTGATTGGCACGTACGAATGATACTGAGGGTGCACAAACACGGACCAATCGGCCACCGTGCCCGCGACTCGTCAGCTCGGACCGCGAGTCAATGTGACGTGGCCGACGTTTCCGCCCGCGGCGGAGAGTCGCCAGGGACTACTGGCGACCGTCGAGCGTGGAGAGGAACCGATTCAGGGAGTCGAGCGTCGCCTTGACGGCCGAGACCATGTCGTCGTCCGAACGCGCGATGCCGAACCGGTCGGCGTCATTGGAGAGCGAACGAAGGGTGACCACAACCGGCCAGTCCTTACCGTTCGTCACGCTGGTCACCGTCATCAATGAGAACGGGATGTCGTAGCCCAGGTCACGCAAAGCGGCCAAGGTGGCCTCGGCTCCGCCGATCAACGGCCCGCTACCCGCGCGCCCGACGCCCATACGACCGTTGAACGCCAACTGCACCTCGACCGCGCCCTCGGACGTGTCATAGTCCGCCCGAACGAGGGCCACTCGATCGCTGTCGCGAAAGGAGTCCAAGGCATCGCTCACGGCGCGTTCGACTGAGATGGCTGCGTCCGGGTAGTAGAGGCTGGCGATCTGAGTGGCCACGGTGAGCGTTGCCGTCGCGTCACTGCCGCTCACCAGCAACTTGACGTCACCGACGTCACCGCTCTCCCCCCGGGTAATGCCAACGTTGACGACGCCAGGCAGGGTGCGGAGCTCGAGCTCGAAGTCCTCATCGGTGCGCGACATGATCATCGGCGTCTGCCCTTCTTGCTCAGGAGTCGGAAGTCAGCCAGCTTCAACAGTTCGTCGGCGTCCGTAGAGTCCCGCGGTGACGACGCGGTGCCGGTAGAGAAGTCAATCGTCGTGCCCGCCGCCGTCAGGTTCGCGCGAAGTCGATCCGTGAATCCGGCGGACTCCTGACCCTCGGCGTTGTTCAGGATCACCGCGAACTCATCGCCCCCGAAGCGCGAAGCGGTGTCACCTTGGCGAACCGACTGGCGCAGGGCAAAGCCGAACTGGCGCAAGAGGTTGTCGCCGAACGGGTGACCCGAGCGGTCGTTGACGGCCTTGAAGTTGTCCAGGTCCACCAGGACGAGGGTGAAGGCCCACCCGTAGCGCGCGCTGCGCGCGGCGGCAACCGACAGGGCCGTGTCAAAACTCCGACGGTTGTCGATCTTCGTCAACGCGTCGTGGCCGGCGCTGTAGCGCGCCAGGTGCAGCGCCAGCGACAGCTGACACGCGGTGCGCACGGCGTCACACTCGACCGCGGGGACCACGTCGGGCTCGCAGTAGACCCCCGGGTTGGTGCCCAGCTTGGCGACCTGATCGGTCGTCAGGGGCAGCCCGCCGAGACGGAACATCTGCGTCCCGAAGGACTCGTGACTCAGAACGACGACGACGTCTTTGAGGTCGTGGCGATCGGCGAGGAGGTCGAGGAGCGAGTAGACGAATCCGACTCCGAGCTCATCGGCCGAGAGGTGACTCAGCATCGTTTGAAAGAGCCAGGGCTCGTAAAACTGACCGGTCAGGTCCGAGGGGGACACGAACTCGCCACTCGGCGAAGGTCCCTCCGAATTCGAGTCTCCCACTGACTCTGGGTGGGCGTCACGTTCAGCGGACTCCGTGGCCACCCCCTCCGTCGAATTCACAGCTGCAGGTCCGCGAGGTCCCAGAGCTCCGTCTCCACAGGGTGAAGCAAAGCGACCGGAACCGACCCTGCCGTCAGGATGGAGGTTAACTCCTTTGGCGGCACGGGGCGCGAGATCAGGTAGCCCTGACCGCGGTCACATCCCAGTTCCAGCAGTTTGTCGACAATGGAGCTCGACTCGATCCCCTCGGCGATGACGCCCAGGTTGAGCGCCCGGCCCAGCCGAATGATCGACTCGACGATGGCCTGGTCGAAGGGGTCACTCGTGATCCCGGTTACGAAGCTCATATCGAGCTTCAATAGATTGACCGGGAGGTTCTTGAGTTCCGTCATCGAGGCGGATCCGGTGCCGAAGTCGTCAAAGGCAATCTCCAGACCCAGGGCCTGGAAGCGCTTCAGCATCGTCGCGGTCTTCTCCGGCTCGTCCATCATCGCGTACTCGGTGACCTCGATGCACAGGCGGTTTCCCGCGACGGCGTTCTCCAGCAGGCACTGCTTCACGAAGTCGACGAGGTCGCCCATTTTGAAGTCCGCCGGCGACATGTTGACGCGCACGACGAAGTCCATCTTCGGGTACTCCACCTGCCACTCGCCGAGCTGTCGGCACGCCTCAGCGAAGACCCAGCGGCCGATCTCGGTGACGAGGCCCGTCTCCTCGGCGACGTTAATGAACTCGGAGGCCGCCAGGATTCCCCGTGTCGGGTGGTCCCAACGCACCAGGGCCTCGACGGCAATCAGTCGACCGTTGCGGATATCGACCTCGGGCTGGTAGTAGAGACGAAGTCCGTCGCCGTCGATCGCCTCACGCAGCATGAGTTCCGTGCGGGAGCGTTCGTTGACCGCTTCGCGCAGGTCCTTGTCAAACACGACGGCCTGATTGCGACCCCGCGCCTTCGCGGCGTACATGGCGACGTCGGCCCACCCCAGCAGGTCCAGGCCGCTCATGGCCTCGGCGTCGGAGATCGCGATGCCGATGCTCGCAGTGTGGCTCACCTGCTGACCGGAGAGGTCGACGGGCTGGGCGATGATGTCCAGGATCCGGTACGCCGTGGCGAGGACCTCCATCTCGCTCTTGACCTTGTCGACGATGAAGACGAACTCGTCGCCGCCCAATCGGGCCGCAAAGTCGTTGGCCCGGATGCTCGTGCGGATGCGGTCGGCGATGGTGACCAGCAGTCGGTCCCCGCTGCCGTGACCGAGGTAGTCGTTCATCACCTTAAAGCGGTCGAGGTCGATCACCATGACGGCGGTCTTGCGATTGGCGTCCAGGCGCGTCTTGAGTTCGTGCACCAGGGCGCGACGGTTGGGCAGACCGGTCAGGTCGTCATGGTTGGCGTTGTAGCGGGTGCGCTCCTCGGCGTCGATGCGCGCCTGGAGCTGGACCAGCATGGAGGCCACTGCCTGGAGGGCGTTGATCTCGGCCGGCACCCACGCGTGCAGGTTGAAGTGCAGGAAGCCGAGGATCCCCCACGTGGCGTCGCCCAGCAGGAGCGGCACGGCCGCGCCGGTGGCGGGCGTCACTCCCGACGCCTCGCGTGACCGATCCCGATAGTCATCGGTGATGTCGGCCACACCCGTGAGATATGGCGCCTTCATGTCACGCGTCGCCATGAACACCGGGTCGGCGTCGAAGGACACCTCACCCAGCGGATCCGGGTCGGGCTTGTCGCGGTACGGCCACTCGGACTCGAGGATGCTGAGACCCCGTCCCAAGTCGTTACGACGGATGAACGCCACGTCTGCGCCGAGGAATGCCGCCAACACTTCGGTCACCCAATCGAACGTCTCCTGGCGGTTGGTCGCCGAGGCCGACATGAGTCGTTCTGCCACCTGAGCCACAAGCTCGTCGAGGCGCCGCTGATGCAGTAGCCGGCCCTCGCGCGTGGCCAAGGTGGCGACAGTTCCGAGCAGGCTGCCGAAGGCTTTGACCAGCGACTTTTCGCGCGCGGACCACGTGCGACCGTGGCGCGCCACGACCAACGCGCCAACCACATCCCCGCCCTCGACCACCAGGGGCTCGACCAGCACACCCCACTCGATCCCGTGCACGACGCACGAGAACGGTCCGGGCATCACGCCGCCATGCAGTTGGCCACGGACCCGGTCACTGATGCGTTCGAAGGCGACTTGGGCGCCGGGCGCGACCATGGGCGCCAATTCAAATCCGGGCACCGGCTCTTCCAGGTTGGTGGCCACCGCAACGATCTGCGTGCCGGGCACCACCTGAAGAAGGGTCTCGACGACGAGACGGGTCTCCTCGCCGGCCTGTTCGAAATTGGAGTGAATGAGGCTCGTCATTATTTATCTACCCTTGCCGACACCAAGGGACTCCGTCCGAGGAACGCAATGATTCACGTTTCCCCTCTTGACCGAGTCTCCGATAGCCAAGTATTACACAGGGTTTGCCGGGTGTAAACCCCCAGATTGTTCAGTTGTTTTGTGATGGAGTTGTGACAATTGGCATTGTCGTTGGTTGTTCGCGGTTCAACACGTCCGCCAGCGGAAGGCGCACGCTGTGCACTGACGGCGGCGGCGCGTGGAAGACCCGTAGCAACATGACGGCGGTTTCACCGTCGCCGAGACCCCAGAACTCGTCGAAGCGCTGCGAGAGTCCGTGCGCTTCATCCAGGTAACGCTCGCCCGCCAAACTCATCAGGTCGCTCTCGTCGACGGCGTAGATGAAGACTGGTGCTGACGGTTGCACGGCGAGTCCGTATTTTTCTGCACACAGCCAGAACCGCTCCATCGCCGCGCCGCCACGCACGTACCACGTCGGGTCCGCGCGCGGAATCGTGACGATGGCGAGCGCCGAGCTGGTCTGGACGGCTGCCTTGGTGCGTAGTCCCAATACCCCGCCGGCGCGCCAGTCCGCCAGATGCGTCATGACGTCCGGTCGGCCGAGAAGCTCCATCGCCGCGTAGCCGCTGGGATCCAACTCCAAGGTTCGAACGTCCAAACCCTCTTCGAGTGAGTCGCGCCCCGGCCAGCGCAACTCGGACAGCATCTGGTCGTGGACGTCAGGTATCAGGAATCGAAGTCGATCCGACGCCGCCAAAATGTCAGAGCACTCCCCGATCTGTTCGCGTGCCGTGATGAGCCGAAGTCGTGCGCCCTCGCGCTCCACTTCGCGCGACAGCGACTGAATCGTCTCGTGTGCAATCACCGTCGGCGAGCCCATACGTCGGTTCGCCGCGCGTGAGTGTATGTACCGCGCCAGTGGATCGATTGTCACGTCCGATGTGGTTCCCAACTGCATTGTCGCGACGTGGTGGGACGGGTGACCTTCGGGAAACAGTTTGATCGGGCCCAGGCGATTTAGTGACGACGCGACGACGCGCGCGTTGAACAGTGCCGCGCCCAGGCCGACGTACGTTCCACGGTGGGCCACGTCCATCTTTGACGTGCGATCCGACACCATGAAGAAACGGATCTCTTGATCGTTGGCCTCGAAACGCCACGGCTGCACGTTGCCCCCCGAAGGAGCCCGTCGAGCCGCGTCCACGATCAGATCGATGGGGTCATCGCTGATCAACGGCGGATCGACGGGTGGTGCCGTGAACAGATCAACCTCGGCCTCGAGGTCGACGTCGACGGGGCCTAACCCCGAGATGATCTCTTCGACGTCAAAGCGAACTCGTCCCGATGGCAGGTCCGACGCCAGGCCGATGCGCCGTACCGCGGCCGCCACCGTGGCGGCACCCAACGTGATCTCGCTGCCTAGCTGCGGCCACCCGGTGATGGTCTGTCCGACCTCCAGCAAGGAGGCCGCCCCGCGCGCCGACGCCTCTCGCGGTCCGATGAGCCGAATCACGAAAGGCGCCTTCTCGGCCAGGCTGAGTCCGGCCAGTCTCTCGGAATCCATCTCACCGAGCAGTCCGTGAAAGATGGGTCGATCGGGCTCCAGGTCGAATCGCTCCACGTCCAAGACCCCGCGATCGCTGGTCTCCATCACGACGGGAATCCGGCGGTCGCGGGCGGCCTCTCGAATCAGGAACTTGATGTCCAAGGAGTCGCACTCCTCGACGACGACGTCAAGGCCGTCAAGAAAGTGTGCGAGATTCTCCCGAGTGATTCCCTCGGGGACCACGACGACTTGGAGGTACGGGTCGATCTCCGCAATCCGACGGGCCGCCACGACGGCCTTGTTGACGCCCAAGTCCAGGACGCTGGCGGGCACTCGATTGAGGTTCGACAGCTCCAGCGTGTCAAAGTCCGCGAGACGGATCTCGCCGACGAGCCCTTCCATCGCGAGTACGTGCGCGATGGTGTGGCCCGCGCTCAGTCCCACCACGCCCACGCGCAACGTGCGAAGTCGCGACTGCTCGGATTTGGTGAGCTTATTGCGGTTGCGATCGAGTCGTAGAGCAGTGAAGGGTCGTGACGCCAGTAGTCGTACCACCGCACGGCGCCACGGATAGTAGATCCAGCGCGACCCCTCGTCCAACAGGGCGGGGGTTGGAGGAGGAATCATGTGAATGAGTTGATCGCGTTGCTCTTCAAGGCGATCGACCAATTGCAGCGACGAATCCTCACGAAGGACGCGTAAGACTTCGCGGTGCGCTCGCTCGCCGACGTCTAGGACTAGAGGACGGAACGAACGCGTCCGCGTTGAATCGGGCTCAATCGGACTGACTCCGACACGCGACGGCCCACGCGAGAGTTGTTCGGCTTCAAGTCGGAGCAGCTTTTGATGAGTGGGTGAGGACAGCTCGGACGTCTGCGCCCGACGCCACGTCACCGCAATCGTCCGGTAGCGCTCGTCCGGGAATGGAACCCATGACGTACCGATCTGCCGAGCGCCAGTCGTCAGTCCGATGGGCATGAGGACGTCGGAGATGGCGGCGATCGCGAACTCCGCCCCCAACCAGGTCATGGCGTGGGTGGCAGAGCGCGACAAGGCCGCCACCAGTCGTATGCCCGGCGTGGCTGCGCCCTTTGACCACGCGCCCTTGACCTCTAAGGCGCCGAGCCGCACCTCTTGGTCGATCAGTGCGCCGATCTCATCGATGTCGGGCGCGGCGGCCATCTCTTCGATCAAAAACGCCTGGTATCGGCCTTCGAGAGGACCGTGAAATCTGACCCCCGCCACGGCGACGCCTTCGGCATTGAACCCAAGGAAGAAGAGCGAGACCCCGTGTCCGTCCTCGAGTTCTTGGCGTCTCAGGGTGCCTTCAAAACCGCGGCTCCGGTACTTGCCCTCTGCCTCGTTGAGGTAGATCTCCCAGAGATCCGGACGTTCCAAGGGATGGTGACCCTCGAAGCGGACGCCGGACTTCTGATCGACGAAACTCGCGCCGTAGCGGTAGCGCCGACCCACCGAATAGCTCACAGACGTACCGTTCTGTCCCTTGTTGGTCGACCGACCACACATGTGGTCCTCGTGATGACACCCAAAACACTAATGAAGCGACTGAGAGAATTGGTGGAACCTCATCTCAATCACCTTCGCGGCCGAAGACGAAAGTGGCGTGACACCGACAGTGGGTCTGGCAATGAGAAATCTTGCGTGACGGGCCGCCTAACCTGGAGACGGCCGAGCGCGGCCGACTCGAGCATCAGCGGCGAAACGTGAGCTGCGCCAGGAAGGATGTCGTGAAGGCTGCAGCATGCCACATCGGCGCCGCGAGCGCGCGTAGATTCCTGCGTGACTGACGGGGACCACGACTAATGCTCACCGCCTTAATCGTCGGCTGCGCGCTGCTCGGCCTCGTTTTTGGGTCCTTCCTCAATGTCGTCGTCTACCGAGTTCCTCGGGGGCTCTCGATTAACTCGCCGCCCTCGGCCTGCCCGATATGCAGCGCGCCAATCGCCGGTCGGGACAACATCCCCTTGCTTTCATTCGTAATACTTCGCGGTCGTTGCCGCGCGTGCGGTGCCCCGATCTCACCCCGGTACCCACTCGTCGAGCTCACCAGTGCGGCGCTTTTCGCGGGGGCGGCGGCGCGCCTGGGGTACAGCGCGACACTCGTTTCCGTGCTCGCGTTCTTGTCCGGGCTGTTGGCCCTGGCACTTATCGACCTGGAGCACCTAAAACTTCCCAAAGGTATCGTCTATACGACGCTGTACACGGTGGGAACTGCCCTCGTCATTGAGGCCGCCACTACGCGACAGTGGCACCGCCTCCTGGTTGCCGCGATATGCGCCGCCGCTTGGTTCATTGTTTTTCTCGGACTCAACCTGCTGAGCCCGCGCTACCTCGGGTTCGGCGACGTCCGCCTCGCCCCCGTCATGGGCCTGGAGCTCGGCTGGTTCGGAGTCCGCTATGTGATTCTCGGGTTTTTCGCGGCCAACCTCATTGGCTCGGTCGTTGGCGTCGCGCTTATCGCAACCAAGCGGCTACGGCGCGACCAGCCAGTGCCGTACGGCGTGTTCCTCGCATTGGGCGCAGCGCTCGCGATCTACGCGGGGCCAGAACTGCTTTCCCCATTTCACAACCTCTGATCTAGGGCGAGTGATTCAACCCGATGACCAGAGCGATGTCGGGCCGTACTGGTTCGAGCCCAACGGCGTACTGACAATGACGTAGTACGGTCCCGCCGATGGCGCGCACGCATTGACTGACGTGGCGGTTGAGGACACCACGGTCCCCGGGTCCATCGCGGGATGGGTCGGGTCGCTCGCCGAACTCTGTGTCACGAAGTCAACGTTGGTGGCAAGGGACAGGTTTTGTCCATTGACCACGACCGGAATACCCGTCGAACCCAAGACTCCCACCGGGCAACTGAATCCACCCGGGGCGAAGCCGCTCACTGTGGGCGGCGTCGCGCCGAACTGCCAGTCGGAGATAGTGGCAGAGAGACCGCAGGTGTTCTGGGCCGAGGACACACTGGAGACAGGGCTACACGCACCGGAACCGTCGACATAGGTGATGATCGCTTGCAACAGTGGTTGACTCTCGCACGCGCTGCCCGTGGTTACTGAGTTGGTACACGTAGAGATCGTTACGACCCTTTGGGGCGGGTTGAGCCCGTCGTATTCTCGAGTCATGCACCAGGAGTCGACCGTCTGATTGTTGATTTGCGTCTGCGACGGGGTCGAACTAGACGTCCAACATGGCTGGGCAGCCGCGCCGTCCAAACCTGAATTGAGAAAGTTGTACTGATCGAACTGGATAGCGAACTGCGTCGCGCTGTTCGCCGCAGATTGTACCGACTGCGCCGCGACGAACTTTGACGTATTGCTCAGGTTGTTGCCCGCCCAGCGCACAATACCGATGACAACAAGACTCACCGCGACCAGAAAAGCGAGGGCGAGGATCATCGTGGCCCCGGCGTCGTCGCGACGTCGCGGCGAATCTCCACCACGGCTTCGCTGACGATCGACTGGCAACGTCAACCCGAGGTTCCGGACGCTTGGACCGACGGATTCGAAGCAACGTAGCCAGGCGAAGCGTTCGCGGTTACCGTGACGTAAACGGTCTTTCCTGAGGGCCACGATCCCACATTGGTCCCTGGAGAGTACGAGTTGACCGTCGTGCAGTTCGCTTTCATCGAGCTGTTCGTGCAGCCCACCAACGTGTAAGTCTGACCCGGTGCGGCGTTGTTGCTGGACGTGAACGTCACGATGACGTCACCACTTGCACCCGGGTTCACACTCACTTTCGTTGGCGCGGCCAACTGGATCGCCGCCATCGCTGGTCCTGCCACCGCCGACGTAGCGGCCAGGTACCCCGTCGAAGCCACAGCGGTGACAGTGGCGTAATACTTCGTCCCAGCAGTCAGACTCCCAAAGACCGTCCCACTTGGGACCGCAGGCTCTGACTGGCATGACATCGACATGGCCAGATCTGTGCACACCGTGAGCACGTAGGTCTGTCCGCCCGGTGCGTTGGAGGGTGCTGTGAAGGAGACCTCGATGGCGCCCACCTGCGTGCTCGAGCCGGCCGCGCTGACGCCGCTCGGTGCCGCAAGTTGCCTGGTGGCAATGACGGGCGGCGAGTAGATGAGCGACGTGGTCCCCGTGTAGTTCCCATTGGGATCTGCGCTCACGGTGACGTAGTACGCCGTGCCTGGTGTGAGTCCCGTAAATGTCCCTCCCCCCGAGGCAATGGCTTGCGACGAGCAGTTGGCCGTCATCGCGGAGTTGGTGCAACCCGTCACGGTGTACGTCTCGCCGATGGGCACCGAGCCAGACGACGGCGGAGTAAAGGTCACGAACAGTCCACCTGCCGTCGACTTCGACGGCGTGACCGACGTAACGGCGGGGATCGAAAGGGTCCCACTCGACACTCCGGACACCGGCGCGGAAGGCTGGCTTGCCGCGTAACCCGGAGATGCGTTTGCAAACACGGTGACCCAATAGGTCGTTCCTGGCACGATTCCCGTGAGCTCGCCTCCAGACTGGAAGTTGGTCACGAGGGGAGTACAGCCAAATGTCATCGACTTATTCGTACAGGCCTCGACGGAGTAGTACTGCGTGAAGGTGCCAGAGTTAGGAGGCGCGTTCGAGGAACCCGCAAAGGAGATGATGAGTCCTCCCGAGTCGGTGCACGTCGAGCACGTCGCCACCACGTTCGTCGGCGGATTCAGTGGAATTCCGGAGCCCGCCGTGAATATTTGGCCTGTTCCCTCGACGATGAAGGAGATCGACTCGGGGACGACCAGCGGTCCACTCAATTGGATCGTGATCTTTTGCGGCGCCGTGGAATTCGGAGGACAAGAAGCTATGAAACTCGACGTGGTCGCGTCCCAATATGTGACGTTCGTCACGGTCGCCAAGTAGTCGTTATTGGAGTACGGAGCTGGGGCGGAGAGCGATGGCTTGAGCAGTGGTCCGTAATACCCAGTCGTGGCGCATGAGGCGTAGAGACCTCCCTCTTCGAACTGGCCGATTACCTGTTCGGAGACGGAGCGCAGAACAGTGTCACTAACCGCGAGTCCGCGATACTCCGACGATGCTGAGATTGATGTCGAAAATGCGGAGATCAAGGCGACTCCGGCGATGCTCAAAATGAGCAGAGTGATGAGAATCTCAATCAGGGTGTCGCCAACCTCGTTGTCTCGCCAACCGAGTCGTGTCAATCTGCGGCGTTCTGTCTGACGCTGACTCATCACGTGAAGGGATCGTTGATGTTGATAGTCAAGTTTTGCCCAAACGAGATCCAATTGCAGACGAGAAACGAGACCGAAAGTGTGCCACCCTTATCGTTGTTGACCTGCACTCCCTCGTGGGGCACGTAGATGCCCCCGTAGCCAGTAGGCGACGTTCCCCCATTCGAGTTATTGCCAATGACCAGCGGATTTGAGATGTCCGCATCCCAGATCGTCACACCGAGCAGCTGAGAATATCCCGCCATATTGATGGTTATCCCGGGCGAGAACGCCGCTGTTCCGTTCTGGATATAAAAGAGGACCTGCGAACTCCCCGTGCTCGCGGCGTTGATCGTCACACCAGGATTCGCAGTAATCGCGTTCCCGGTCCCACCTTGATATACGTAGACCCCAGCACCAAAAATAATGGTTGACTGACCCGGCAGTGAAAGTCCGGCCTCGAACAAGTAGTCGCACGCGCTCAGTCCGTACTTCGCTTGATAGATCGGGTCCGCCGTGCAGTTCAAGTTCGTGAAATTGATCGTTTGACCAGCACCACCACCAAAGCATGCTGGGCCGCCACATGTTCCCGTTTGACCCGGGTCATACGTGTAGTAACCGGCCGAACAGTTCCACGCGCCATTGGACTTTGCGCAGACGCCAGGCTGAAGGGGCGGACCCGTGGGCGGCACCGCCAACGTGTTCGGGGCCGGAAGATTAGCGAAAGGGTCGACAATCGTTGGCGTGTAGAACTCAGGAACCGGATAGGTCGTACCCGACGGGTAGTTGTACACCGAATTCAAAGAAGCGTTCGTCGTCCATACTGCTCCTGCCGCCAGAGAGCCCCCGTTGTCAACCTGCACCGTGGGGCACTTCTTGGCGTTGAGTCCGAGGGTCCCATTACCAGTTTGGCCGGCGACGTTAATTGACACAGCGACGTTATTGGTGATCTCCAAAGAGGGAGTCGAGCACGAAGTTCCAAGCACGGTGATCGGAAACGGACCCCCCGGCGGCAATGATCCGGGCTCCACGTGAACGCGGGGGCTCGCCGAAAGGGTGAGCACGAATGGCGTCGTCTGGTTTGGCTTTGGCAGCAAGGCGTGCTCTTGTACGGACAACTGCACGAACTGGACATTGCCGGCGCTGATCCACCCCGTCGCGTAGCCGCAACCACCCGTGTAGCACTTCACCGTCGGCGACGTCAACGCGCCCTGCTCCGAGAGATCGCTCGCAACTGTGGTGACCTGAGTCGCCGAACTGGTGGCAGTACCGATGCAGAGCTGGCGAACTAGCGAGTATGTAGAGAGCCCGCCATTCTGATCGGTGATGTACGAGACTGTCTCCGCATATTGCCCATTGTTGGCTCCCCATCTCAAACCGAGAAGTTGCGTTGGATTTGACCCAGACGTCGATGGCGATGCGCAGGCGATAGTCGACTGGTTGGTGGTTATCTGTTGGGCACTTTGCACATCTCTTAGAAATGTCGCTGATGTGACCTGGGCGTCGCCGGAATCTGAGATTCGGTTCGACACCCCATTTTGAAGGGAGAACACAGTGATGAGCCCCAGGGAGAGAGCACCCACAATAACCGGCGTAATAGTGAGAACGATCAGGAGCTCGACAAGAGTGAAACCGCCCGCTCCCGTTCGCCTGTCGGGACGCGCGGAACTCATGTCAACTCGGCCGACCTTTGTTCGCCTGTTAGGTCGACGGCCTGACGCAGATGGAGACACCCTGATCCTCAAGTCGGTCCTCTCTTACCATCCGAAACCAATAAAAAACGAACTCCGAGGATAGACAGCAAATCCCTGTCGTTGCCGACGGCAAACGACGAGTTTTCTCCTTCGCCACACGCCATTGAAGTCTACGCAGCACCGAACTGTAAGGCACCTCAAGGACTGAAATACTCAAACCACGGACAATTCGGAGCGACTATGGAATTCCCCCAATCATCGACCTTGGACCTGACTCTCGAGTTTGGTTCTACAGATTCCCTGGTCAGGGCCGCGTACTGAGGAGCGGGAACGCCGTGAGCGAGCCTCCCTCGGCGAGTCGTCGGTACTTGGAGTCAACCTCTCGAAGTGCACCCGTGCAAAGGACGCTCCTTTATCGCTCCCCCAACGCACGTTGCGCGAAAGCTCCTTCCGACCAGTCGACCGGGCCGTCCAACATTCGTGAGAGTTCTTCCTCTCTCCGAATCACGTATAGGAACTTCACCCGACACCCGCGTCATCACAAAATGTGCGGAGATTGTTGCTTTCTTGACTTTTTGTCGAGACGGCTCTGCTGAACTTAGACGCAGCCTTCGACCAGGTCGGTGCGGGTTCTGGCGCCTTTGTTTCGGGAAGTCAACGTCGCCATGGTCGGCGGACCGTTCGAATCGGCACACGGCTTTACGACAGGGGAGGTTTGGCTCATGCGAAGAGAAGTCCCCTGTACCCGTGCACCGAAAAGCACTCCGCGACTCAGCAAGAGAAACCGAGAAAACGTGGCGCGACGTGCTTCCGATGGATTCACGCTCGTCGAGCTCCTTATCACCGTGACGATTATTCCGCTGGTTATGGGAGCTATCGGTCTTGCACTTATGAGCATTTTTTCTTTGCAGGGAAG
>Ga0307372_10000522_pt1 | contig 68890 bp, 66 predicted proteins | sample OX1MG_FD_202533 | JGI IMG/M metagenome (GOLD analysis project Ga0307372, IMG submission 202533) | Soil microbial communities from Risofladan, Vaasa, Finland - OX-1 | ecosystem: Environmental > Terrestrial > Soil > Coastal area > Acid sulfate soil | place: Finland: Risofladan, Vaasa | collected... | reverse complement strand
GCTCACGAAGCGACAAAAATTTGAAATCGAAAAATTTCATCAGGACCCCTTACCTTCGCGTGCTGAGGCAGTTACAAAGAATGCTCTGAACTTTTACCGGACAGTATTGATTGAGAGTGTAAAAGCCGCGCTTTTCTTTGGTTTCTTTCCAAGTGATTGTGTGCGCTCGAATCGATTTAGATTTATTTGATCTGAATTCGGAAACGCTCATGCATCCAATATCCCGCAGCCGAGCAATGAACTTTCCCAGATAACCGTCTTTGCATAGATTAAGACAGAACTTGGCATGGTTCAAATCCAAGTGCTTAAATGAAAATTTCAGAGACTCGTCAGGTGGGACTTTTGCTGGAGGGATCGTTAAGGAATTTATTGGAACCGGGCCTCGCGCTATTCCCTTATGCTTGTTCTTTGGCATCCAGGATTCCCATGCAGAATGCCCGCATGTCACTGTGCTTGATAACAGCGGACGAGGGCTCGTCCCGTGGGGTATTGCCCCGTGCTCTGATCCAGGGCATCTCTGAATGCGTCATTCTCTCCAAGTCGAAAGCTGAAAGTCCCCCGTAGACTTCCATTACATCATCGAGATGAGTCTTGATGTGCTTGGAAAGATCCGACTTCTGTGGAACCTCATGGATAGGCTTCCACGAATAAGATTTGAAACTTCCGTAAACCGAACGCACGGCAGGGCCATGAACCCATGCCTCAATCGGCTCATCAAAGAGAGGCTTGTTATATAGCGCCAAGTGCCAAGCCTGAGCATAATAGAGCAATTTCTGAAGCTTAAGGTTTGAGATTGGATCGCCATGATCATGCGAGAAACGGATCAGATAATTTGCAATCTTTATCGCCTTTACGGTTGGCATGACAGAACTCTCCCTCGGACAAGCTCCATTAGGAGGCAGTATATCATGCGTCTAGATCGTTAGTAACATTTCTTCGACTGTCCAGGCATGATCGGTAATTCCGGCTTCCATCGCGGGCGTGCATCTGAGCGTCTGGTGAATCCTGCAAAAGTTGTAATGCATGTAGTGAATCGCTACGGCGTAGGCGTGATTCTCCACTTTCTTTGAGAATCCGTTTGTCAGCCGCGTAAACCGTCTCATGCTCATTCGCATGGTGAGGTTCTGGCGTTCCACGTAGCTTGTGGAAACATGCTTCATATAGGGCTTTCCTTGAATGACTTTGCTTTCGCAGCCGATGCACTCGGCTGGGCTATAGCGCGTCTCTTCTTGTGTCACGCCATAAATCTTGATCAGTTGCGCGTAGTCAACATCAGCCCCGAAAGCATCCCCAACCGCATCCAAATACACTTTCAGGCCATCGGTTGTAAGTTGCACCCGGTTAGCAAGGCGCTCCTTGAGATCATCAATGAACATTTTGGCGGAACGCGCATCCCGATTGCCCAACATGAATGCGGGAACCAACTTTGCGTCGGCGTCAAATATATAATCGCCTTTTTTGTGTTTTCTAAAAAGCTTTGACACCGAACCTCTTTCATGTTACATTTTCTTTGAATTTAGGTTTAACCTGGATCTCATCCAGAGTGGCCGAGGGACGGGCCCGAAGACGCCACAGCAACCGCCCGCGAGAAGTGAGACGGGGTCAGGTGCTAACTCCTACCCGTAATTGGGGGAGATGAGACGGAGGGCAAAAGAGGTTATTTGAGCCTCCCCGATGAGATCGGGGGGGCTTTTTAATTTTTGGGGCCTCTTCGAAAATATCCATCGGTTCCGTCCTGCTCTGGGTGCGATTTGCGTGTGGAGGAAATGTGAGTTATACATCCCATCTGAAGTGCCGGCAATGTGAACGGACTTACGAAATCGAGCCCATCGCGGCGTGCGAAGACTGCTGGGCTCCTCTCGAAGTCATTTACGATTACGACCGAATCCGCTCCGAGGTTCCCCGCCAGAGCCTGGAATCCCGCGCGCCGACTATGTGGAGGTATCGCGAGTTATTGCCCCTGACCACTGAGCCTTGGGTGGGACGATCGACGGGTTTCACGCCTTTTTTGCCTGCTCCGCGTCTTGCCAGGGCCCTGGGTGCTCGTGAAATCTATCTGAAAAACGATGCGGTGAATTATCCCACGCTCTCCTTTAAGGATCGGGTGGTTGCTGTTGCACTCAGCAAAGCGCGCGAGTTTGGCTTTGACACGGTAGGATGTTCGTCAACCGGGAACCTGGCCAACTCCGTTGCGGCCCAGGCGGCCGCAGGCGGGTTCAAGGCGTTCATCTTTGTTCCGGCCGATCTCGAACCCGAAAAGCTGATTAATACCCGCATTTACGGCGCGACGCTGGTCAAGATCAACGGCCACTACGATCAGGTCAACCGGCTTTGCTCGGAAATCTCGCAGAAATATGCTTGGGGAATGGTGAACGTCAACCTTCGATCTTACTATTCCGAAGGTTCCAAGACATTCGGCTACGAGGTTGCGGAACAGCTCGGATGGCGCTCGCCGCAGAATATCGTGGTGCCGATGGCCGGGGGATCACTCATCACTAAAATCCATAAGGCTTTCGGGGAGCTTCAAAAACTTGGCTGGATCGAACCTGCTGACACGAAGTTCTTCGGCGCCCAAGCCACCGGATGTTCACCAATCACGACGGCTGCCAAGAATGGGACCTGCGATATTATTCCCCAGAAGCCAAGCACCCTTGTGAAATCCCTGGCGATCGGAAACCCGGCGGACGGATTTTCTGCCGCGAAGCTGATTCTGGAAAGCGGTGGAGCGGGCGAGGACGTTTCCGACGCAGAGGTTGTCGAAGGGATCCGCCTGTTGGCTGAAACGGAGGGGTTGTTCGCGGAAACGGCCGGCGGCGTTACCGTTGCAGTGACCCGCAAGCTGATACGCCTTGGCCTCTTGAATCCCAAGGAATCGATTGTCCTGGCCATTACCGGGAACGGTTTGAAAACCGTGGGCGCCGTGAGCGGTGAGCTTAAGGAGGCCGAGGCAATCCGGCCCCGGCTTGTGGACTTCGAGGAACAGTACTTGAAGATTCCCGCGGCGGCAAGCGCCTAGCCTGCCGCCCCGCTGAGGGATTCCATGAGTCTGGACGCGGGTTCTGTGACGTGGTTTAATTACGAGGAAAGGGAGACTGTTTTGCCAATCACCATTCGTATTCCCCCGCCATTGCGGAAATACACCAACGGGGCTGACATCGTTGAGGCTACGGCCCGCAACCTTAGTGAACTCTTCGAGGGACTTGATCAAAAGTTTCCCGGGATCAAAAAAGTGCTTTGCGCCGCTGACGGCACTCCGCAGCGTTTTCTGAACATATACGTCAATGAAGAGGACATTCGTTTCCTCGGAGGAGCACAGTACAATTTCCAGGACGGTGATGAGGTCCTGTTGATTCCCGCCATCGCCGGTGGGGTTTCTGCAGACGCACTCCCATCTCTCCAGGACGGAAACCGGTAACAGCCATGCCCGAACGCGTTTCGGTGCGTGTCCCCGCAACCAGCGCCAACTTGGGATGCGCTTTTGACTGCGCGGCGCTGGCGCTGGGCCTTTACCTGGATATCCATGTCACGCCACGGGCCGATCTTGACGTCAAGGTCCGCTATCGCGGAGTTAATCCTGACCGGATTCCCTCGGACGAGAGTAACCTGATCGCCGGCACCATGCGGAAGATTCTGCGCCGCTGGGGCAAAGAGCACGGGTTTGACCTGGAGATTGATAATCAAATCCCCGTGGGGGTGGGACTGGGTTCAAGCGCGGCGGCCATTGTGGGTTCCGTGGCGGCTTGCCACTGGATTGCGGACCGCACGCTCTATGACGATGAGCTGGTTTCGCTGGCCACGCAATTGGAAGGGCATCCGGACAATGTCGCGGCAGCCTGGCACGGTGGTTTCACGGTGTCGATCCAGGAGGGCGATCACGTCCTGGCTTACAGCTCGCCGGTTCCAGACTTGTTCCGCCTTGTCCTGGTCATTCCGGCTTATGCCCTTCCGACGGAAAAGGCGCGGTCCGTGCTTCCCGATCAATATTCCCGCGCGGACGTCATCCATAACCTTCAAAGAGCCTCGGTCCTGGCCGCGCAGTTATTCTCAGGCAAGGTGGATTTTCATCCCGGCTTTTTTGATGACCGCTTGCACCAACCGTACCGGGCGCCCCTGATGCCGGGATTGAGCGAAGTCCTGGCCTTGAAGCATCCAAACCTGCTGGGGGTTTGCTTGAGCGGCGCCGGACCGTCGATCCTGGCGTTTACCCGGTCCACGGCGGAAGGCGTGGGCGAGGAGATATGCCGCATCCTGCACGGAAAAGGCGTGGAGGCCCACTTCTCGGTTCTCGCTCCGGACAACCGGGGAGCGAAGGGCTGGAGTGTGCCGGCCTGAGCAATGGCGTGGATGACAGCCACGCGGTCCTCGTTTTTTCAATTTCTAATGTTTGCAAAATTTCGTGGTAAGAGTTATTGTAGTGCATCTGTAAGCCGCGTTTTTCGCCGCTCGTGGAGCGGCGCTACAGAAAAGGCAGTCACGATATTCTGCAACTTCCATTAAGTTGCCTTACCGGGTGAGGTTACCAACCGTGCCAGCATTGCCAACCACGCGATATTTGCGATAGGATGTCGTGTTCACCGCAGCAGGGTTCGCTTCCGAGAAGTAGAGCAAAGGGAGACGCACGTCATTATGGGAAAAATCTCAAAGTATTTTACTTACCGCGGGCATGAGGGCCAATGGTCCTGGCTTCTGCATCGCATCACGGGCATTGGGGTGTTCCTTTTTCTGCTCGCGCACATTGTTGACACCGCGATGATCGGCTGGGGTCCCAGCGTCTATAACGAGACGATGGCCATCTACCGGCACCCGCTGTTCCGCGTGGGAGAAGTCATCCTGTCCGGCGCCGTGCTTTATCACGCCTTGAACGGCGTTCGGATTATCATCATCGATTTCTGGCCGGAGTCGACGCTGGCGCAGAAGAAGCTTTTTTACGCAGTGGTGGTGACTTTTGCAGTGATTTTTGTACCCGCCGCCATCTATATGATGGCGTGGATGGTGAAGTAGGAGGAAGGAATGAACGGAGCGGGACGGCCAAGGCCGCAGGGCGGCATCGATCTTATGGCATGGATCTTCATGCGCGTGTCGGGGGTTGTGCTGCTGCTGATGGTGCTGTTGCACCTGGCCATCATGCACATCATCAACAACATCGAAGTCATCAATTACCATTTTGTCGCCGCACGGTACGCCACGCCCTTCTGGAGAACCTTTGATCTGGTGATGTTGTGGCTGGCGTTCATCCACGGGCTGAACGGCGTGCGGGTGATGATTGACGATTACGTGAGTTCACGCGGCTGGCGATTGCTTTCGCTGGCTTCATTGTACGTGCTGGGATTCATCTTCCTGGCGCTGGGTTCACTGGTGATTTTAACGTTTAATCCCGCCCGGCCCTTTTAGGGCGCGGCGGGAGGCAAGGAACTGAGGTCGTAAGGATGCTCCAACGCTATGATGCATTGATCGTCGGCGCCGGTGGCGCCGGCTTAATGGCTGCACTTCAACTCTCCTCGCACGGCCATGTTGCTGTCCTGAGCAAGCTTTACCCTACTCGCTCGCACACGGGCGCTGCCCAGGGGGGCATCGGCGCTGCGCTCGGGAACCACGAAGAGGACCACTGGGAATGGCACATGTTCGATACGGTCAAGGGCGGCGATTACCTGGCCGATCAGGACGCCGTGGAAATTTTGTGCCGGGAAGCCATTGAGACGGTCTATGACCTGGAACACTGGGGCCTGCCCTTCAGCCGCACGCCGGAAGGCAAGATCGCCCAGCGGCCTTTTGGCGGGCATACGCGGGAGTTCGGCAAAGCGCCGGTGCGGAGAGCGTGTTACGCGGCAGACCGCACAGGGCACATGATCCTTCAGACGATGTATCAGCAGTGCATCAAAAATGAGGTCCACTTTTACAACGAATATCACGTCATTGACCTGCTGATCGAGCAGGGGCGGTGCGCGGGCGTAGTGGCGATCTGCCTTGAGACTGGAGAGATTCACACCTTCCGGGCCAAGGCCGTTATTTTTGCGACGGGCGGATTCGGAAGGGTTTTCCGCGTCACCTCGAATGCGCACGCTCTCACGGGCGATGGGATGTCGGTGGTCCTGCGCCGCGGGATCCCGCTGGAAGACATCGAGTTTTTCCAGTTCCACCCGACGGGTATTTACAAGCTGGGGATTCTGCTCAGTGAGGCCGCCCGGGGCGAGGGCGCCATTCTGAGGAACCGGAATGGCGAACGCTTCATGGAACGCTATGCTGCCACCTTGCTGGACCTCGCGCCGCGTGACATGGTCTCGCGCGCCATCTATCGCGAAGTCCGGGAAGGGCGCGGGATTGACGGCAAGGATTACGTTCATCTGGATTTCACCCACCTGGGACGCGAGGTTCTGGACCGCAAGTTGCCCGACATTACCGAATTTGTGCGGACCTACCTGGGAATTGAGCCTGCCACAGACTTGGTGCCGGTGCAGCCGACCGCCCACTATGCCATGGGCGGCATCCCGACCGATACCGACGGGCGCGTGGTGATTGATGAAAAGAACACCCCGCTTCCGGGGCTTTATGCCGCCGGCGAGACGGCTTGCGTTTCCGTCCACGGCGGGAACCGCCTGGGGACCAACTCGCTGGTGGATATCCTGGTCTTTGGACGCCGCAGCGGCCGGCACGCTGCGAACTTTATCAAGCAGAACGATCTTGTGCCGCTGGGGCCGAATCCCGAAGAGCGCGGACGAGCGATGGTCCAGCGGCTGCTCTCGAGCAAAGGCAAGGAACGAGCCGCCGACATCCGGGAGACGCTTCAGGGCGAAATGATGGAAAAAGCGTCGGTCTTCCGCGATGCCGGAACTCTGAGCGCCATGCGCGAGAAGTTGCGGGAAATCCGCGAACGCTACAGTCACGTCAAGCTGGAAGACAGCGGCGCCAAATACAATACGGAATTGCTGGAGGTTCTGGAGCTTGGGTCTCTGATTGACATCGCCGAGGTGCTGGTGGAAAGTGCACTGGCGCGCCAGGAGAGCCGGGGAGCGCATTTCCGCGAAGATTTTCCAAAGCGCGATGACCAGAACTGGCTGAAGCACACCTTGGCCTACCTTGGCCCCAAGGGAATCGAATTCAAGTACAAGCCGGTGACGATTACGAAGTTCGAGCCCAAGGAAAGGAAGTATTGATTCATGCAGGTGACCCTGAAAATCAGGCGCTTCAATCCGGAGAAGGATCAGGAGCCATGGTGGGGGGAGTATAAATTTGACGCGGAGCCTACCGACCGGCTGCTCGATGCCTTGAACCACGTCAAGTGGTATGTCGATGGGACCCTGACCTACCGCCGTTCCTGCGCCCACGGAGTCTGCGGGTCGGACGCCATGCTGATCAACGGGAAGAACGGGCTGGCCTGTAAGCTGCTGCTCAAGAACCTCGGAAGCAAGATTACCGTCGAACCCATGCTGGGTTTCCGCGTCATCAAGGACCTGCTGGTGGACATGGAAGCGTTTTTTGATAAGTACCGCCGCATGAAACCCTACCTCATCGCCCATTCTCCGGAGCCGGAAAAGGAGAGGTTGCAATCTTCTGAAGAGCGGCAAAAGTATGATGACACCACGAAATGCATCCTTTGCGGAGCCTGCACCACCTCCTGCCCGTCTTTTTGGGCCAACCCCGACTACGTGGGGCCGGCCGCGATCGTCAATGCGCACCGCTTTATTTTTGACAGCCGCGACGAAGGAAAAGAGGAACGGTTAGGCGTCTTGAACCTCAACGAGGGAGTGTGGCGCTGCCGGACGATCTTCAATTGTGTGGAAGCCTGCCCGCGCGGCATCAACGTCACTCGTGCCATCGGGGAAATCAAGAAGGTTCTGCTCTTCCGAAAAATTTAAGGCCGGCTTGGCGCTCCCTGACCTTCGAAATGGGTTCAGGAGGTTTTCCGCGTGTCCTTCCAGAGATCAAACGTTTTTGCCCGGCGTGAGATGCTGGCAAACGGAGGCGCTTCTTTGGCACATTCCAACATGCCGCTTCGCTCTGACAGTAGCCCGCTTGATTCCGAAAATCCCTCGCTGCGAGCCGGGGAGGGGAGCTATGACCTGCTGATCAAGGGCGGCAGGGTCATCGATCCTTCCCAGAAGCTTGATGCTGTACGCGACGTGGCGATTTCCGAAGGCAGGATTGCCCGAATTGACACCGATATTGCCGCGGATGGGGCCAGGCAGGTTATCCAGGCAGATGGGAAGATCGTGACCCCGGGGTTGATCGACCTCCACGCCCACGTTTTCCCTTACGCCGGTCCCTACGGAATCGAGCCCGACCTTTATTGCCTGCGGCGTGGGGTGACCACGGTGGTTGATACCGGGACTTCAGGGTCCCTCAGCTTTCCGGCCTTCCGCCGCTTTATCATTGAACACGCTTCCACGCGGATCCGTGTGCTGCTTCACGTGGTCTCGATTGGAATGATTGCCGGAAGCACACCGAATATGGGCGAGCTCGAAGATTTGCGCTACTGCAATCCCAAGCTGGCTGTCGAGACCGCGAGGGAGAATCGTGACTTGATCGTTGGCTTCAAGATCCGTTTTTCCCAGATGTACACGGGGCCGAACGATTTTGAAGGCATGAAACGGGCGCGGGCCGCTGCGGATGAAGCCAGCCTGCCTTTGATGATTCACATCGGAGGATCCTACTCCCCGCTGCCCAAACTGCTGGCCTTGATGAAAAAAGGGGACGTGGTCACACATTCCTTCAACAGTCATCCGCACGGGATTGTCGATCGCAGCGGCAAGGTGATTCCGGAGGTTCTTGAAGCTCGCGAGCGCGGAGTCTTGTTCGACGTGGGTCATGGGGCGGGCAGTTTTTCATTTGCGGTCATGGAAAAATGTCTGGAACAAGGTTTTTTGCCGGATACGATATCGAGCGATCTTTATTCAGCCAACATTCATGGCCCGGTGTTCGACCTGGTCACGACCCTCTCCAAGTTCCTGCGGCTGGGCTTGAGTATGGATAACGTGGTCCAGCGCGCCACGATGAACCCGGCGCGAGTTTTCAATTTCGGCGCAGAAATTGGGACGCTCAGGCCGGGGGCTGAGGCCGATGTCAGCGTCCTGGAATTGCGCGAGGGGCATTTTACCTTTACGGACTCCGATGGCAAGACACGGGAGGGCCGGCAGAAACTCGAGCCGATCGTCACCGTCCGCGGAGGAAAATTCTTCTACCCGGCAGTTTAGAGGTGAGTACCGAACTCCGCCCGTAGAGCCTCCCTTGCCTCTATTGCAGAATATTGTCAAAAAATGACAGCGTTCGAGCTTTTGCGTCACGAGCGGCCTCGGGGCGATAGCCGGTTTTGTTACCAGGATTCTCGAACGCGTGGCCGGCGCCCTCGTAAATCTTGGCGTCGAATGGCTTGCCCGCGGACTTCATATCGTTCTGGAAGGCCTGAACGGCTTCGGGAGGAATGCCGCGATCCTCGGCGCCGAAGTTTCCCATGACCGGGGCGCGGATTTTGCGGATAGAATCAGGATCGGTTGCGAGCGCGCCGCAGTTCACCACGCAGAAAGTTGAAAAATTCGCTAACCTTAAACCCAATCAAATCCTCACGATCCTTGAAAGCTATGGCATTATTAAGAAAGTGAAAATTGGGGCCTGATCTCCCATGGATGGCGACAGGTCTGCAGCGGCACTAGGTCGATGCGACTCCGAGTCCAGCCAATGCGAGAAAAGAAAGCCCGGCCATTGCCACTTGCGGACTTGCCGTGGCCGTGGGGATTTGAAGGGTCACGGCCTCTCCGGCAAATTCGCGCCACCAGCCGGAAGCCGGCGTTGTTTTTGGCCATTATTTTATTGTGTGCTTGGTTTGGAGGTGGCGGCGGCTTGGCCTCTGCTGCGGCCCAGAACGCTGTTTCCCCGGACGCAACCCCGCACATCACACAGGTACAACCCTCCGAGGCCAAACCGGGCGCCCGGGTGACGCTGACCATTGACGGCGAACGGTTTGCCGCAGGGGCCTACGTCTCATTTTCCGACCCGGCGATTCACGTTCTGGCCACGCGGCGGCTGAGCGACAAACGCCTGGAAGTGGATGTGGTGATTGGCGACAAGGCCCCGCCGGAATCGGTCCGCCTCTACGTTGCGAATCCAGCAGGCACCTCCGGAGAAAGCGCTTTTGCCATCGCATCAGGCGCACCAACTGCGGCGCAACCCCTCGCCTCCACTTCTGGCTCGCCAACCGCGGCGGAGCCCGTTGCGGCAGGAGCGGCAGCGCCCGAGATTTCAAAAGTTGATCCGGCTCATGTTGCCGTCGGCGGCAAAGTGAGCATCAAGGTGACGGGCAAGAAATTCGTGAAGGGCGCAAAAGTGGCTTTTCAGAATCCTGGGATCCGCGTGCTGGGGACGGACTTCAAGAAATCAACCCAGTTGGTTGCACAGATCGAGGTTGCGTCCAACGCCGCGACGGGCAAGACCAGCTTGTTTGTGGTGAATCCCGACGAGAGCGAAGTCGAGACCAGCTTTGAGGTCACTGCCGGAAGCTCCGCCACCTCCAAAACCAGCGCTCAAACAGCGGCCACGGGAGCTGCGACCAATACGACATCCCAGAGCTTTAGCGTCATCAATCTGGGCGACGCGATCGGCATCCTTCAAAATCCCAGCAAGCCGCGAGGCACTCTGGTCCTCGCGGGCGGAAAACTGACCTACCAAGAAGCCGGGAAAGACGTCTTTGTTGCAGGGCCGGGCGAGGTCAAGGAAGTCGCTCCCAACATCCTCTTCGGCTTCAACACCGGCACCTTCCACATTATCCTGAATTCCGGCAAGACGTATAATTTTGTCGCCGCTTCGCTGGCTCCGTCGGAAACCGCCGCTATTGTCACGGCACTGCAGCAAGCTTTCAAATGACGGGGCCGATCACGCCTGCTGTCCTTCTGAACCTTCCAGCGCTCGACCCTGATTTTGAGGCCGTGTCCCGATGTGCTATAGTTAAGAATGCTCTCATATCTTCTTGAAGTTCAAGGGGTTCTCCCGTGAAGCGCTACGGCGAGCATCGTTTCCCAGGCAAGCTTTTTGTCGTCGAAGGTCTTGATGGCTCCGGAAAATCGACGCAACTGAGCCTGCTCCATCAGTGGTTGCGTGCGGAGGGGTACGGAACCGTCTTCAGTGAATGGAATTCTTCCCCGTTGGTCAGAGATACGACGAGGCGGGGGAAGAAAAAAAAGATGCTTACGCCGGCGACCTTCTGCCTGATTCACTCCACCGATTTTGCCGACCGGATGGAACACAATATTATTCCCCTGCTGAAAGCTGGCGCCGTGGTGCTGTGTGACCGTTATATTTACACCGCTTTTGCGCGGGATGTCGTGCGCGGGATGGACCCGGAGTGGGTGAGGGAGCTTTACGCTTTTGCCGTCAAGCCTACTGCGGCGTTCTATTTCCGCGTTCCCTTGGATGTGGCCATGAATCGCCTGATTAACGGGCGGAACGGTTTTAAGTTCTATGAGGCCGGGATGGATCTCGATCTGAGCGCAGATCCCGCGGAGAGCTTTGAAATCTTCCAGGGGCACATCCTCGAGGAATACGAGAAGATGATTCCGGAGTTTGACCTGACCGTGGTGGACGCCACGCGGCCGATCGAGGAACAACAGACCCAGATGCGGCAACTGGTGAAGGCGAAGCTGGCCCAGGCCAAGCGACTGAGGGTAGCGCCGTGAGAGAGACCTATGGAGTGCTTCTGCCGGAAATGAAGCTGGACAACCTCCCGGGCAAGCTGATCGTTATCGAGGGGACCGATGGGGTGGGACGCTCGACCCAGATCGGCCTTCTCAAGCCTTGGCTTGAACAAGGAGGCCACGCGGTTGTGGATACCGGGATGTCGCGCTCGAAGCTGGTTTCGCGAGGCATCAAACAGGCCAAACAGGGTCACACGCTCGGCGCCGTTACCCTGAACCTCTTTTATGCCACCGACTTCGCTGACCGCCTGGAAAACGAAATCATTCCGGCATTGCGCGCGGGCTTTGTGGTCCTGACCGATCGCTATATTTACTCCTTGATGGCGAGGGCGGTCGTGCGCGGAATTGACCCTTCCTGGATTCAGAACGTTTACAAATTTGCACTGATCCCGGATGCGGTTTTCTACCTCCGCATTGGCGTGGACGATCTCATCCCGCGCGTGGTGTTTTCCACGGGGTTTGATTATTGGGAATCCGGCATGGACCTGCACCCCAGCGAGGACATGTACGAGAGTTTCCGAAAGTATCAGACGGCGCTGCTGGCGCAGTTTGACACGCTGGCTGGAGAGTACAACTTCGAAGTGATCGACGCCAGCCGGGAGATCTCTGCCGTCTTCGAGGATCTGCGGGAGGGAATCACGCGCGTCCTGGCAGACAAGGAACAGCCGTTGCCGGAACCCCTTCGAGACCAGGCCGCCATGGAGGGGCAGGAACTCCAGGAATCACCCGCTGCGGGCAACAACGGAGCGGGGACCTGAGAACGCCGCTCAGGCATGGGTAAACACAACGGGCGGAGATGCAATGATCCGCCTGACCCAGTCCTTGGCGCGCAGGAGATCGGCCTGATCTGCGATTGCTTCCAAATACCTTCCCTCGAATTTCGTCCTGAAGGCACGATTTTTGAGGATCAGCCTTTCAATATCCAAAGCCAATTCCAGGTGATCCCGCAGGAAGTCCGGGTCGGCGATCATTTCAATGACCGTTTCCTCGAACACAACCAAATCGTGCCAATGTCCAAGGTGCTTCTGAAGACTTCGAAGCCAGATCAAAACTTCCGGGCTGCCGGGGACACCGAAAGCATGAATGACCTCCACCAGGTATCGCATGCGTTTAGCCGCAATCCGCACCTGATGGAGGACAGCAGCCTCCGGCTGGCGTTGAGATCGAGTGATCTGCTCTTCAAGAGTCTCCCAAACGCTCTTCAGATTTTCTCCGATACGCGAGTAGAACTGCCCAATAGTCGGAGTTTGTGCGTCGGGAGCCTGATCCACGCTCCCATCGGCAGAGGAGGACTCGACGTACCCTAGCAGGCATTGCTTCATGCGCACATAGACATCAGAAAGATTGGCGCCGGTAAGCTTCCGCAACGCCTTTTCGAATCTCGCCGTGCGGTGAGTGATGAGATAGTGCCGGATGGCCGTTCGGGCCTCCCGGTGAGCCGTTCGTTTGCGGGCTAGCACCGAAGTCACGCGGTCGAGCAACACATCGCAGTTGCGAACCTCCGAAAGCGTGCGGCGGCAACGTTTCAGCCGCCGGCGCAGCTTGCGGATTTCACGCGGACGAGGCGAAGGAAACATCAAGTCGAGCACCTGTTGCAGACGGCGCGTAGCCACCCGCAAATCGTGAACCGCGTTAGGATCGTCCCCTTGCAAAACTTTCGGTTCGAGGGAAACGCAACGGTTCAGTTGCTTCATGGCGAGGCTGCGCACGCGAGTCCACTCCTCGGACAGGGCGCCGCTTTTCCGGAGGATGTTTTTCCCCTTTGGCGCTTGCCGTTCGTGAGTTGCATCGCTGTTTGAGTCTGCGGATCGGCCGCCGCGCGGCTCCGAGAACGGGTCGGACGGTGCGGTCCGGTGCGAGGAATTGTTCGAGTTAGCCATGAGAGTTACTTCGCTTAAAACCCACTTTGCCGTGGTCGCAAGGTTAGAGCCCTTTCCGACTCCTTGCCTTAGGGCACGGAACTCCGGATTCGGCAGGTTCCCTTGAACTCAATATGAACAGTCTACCGGCAAAATAGACCGACCACAATGCCGTTGATGCCAAAGGGGGGGTGCCGGGCGCAGCGGGTCAATTTGGCGGGCGTAGCGGCGAGTTTACCTCGCCATGTTGGTAGCCCCGGCATGTTTTGGATGCCGTGGGTTGGGCCTGCGTGGCGGCGAGTTTATCTCGCCATCTGGCGGCTATGTTTTTAGACTCCTGCCTTTTTCAGCTCTGTGCCTAACTGGCTCTCATCCAAGAACCCGACGTGGTATGCAACGATCTTTCCGGTCTTGTTCACTACAACCACCGTGGGAACCCCCCTCACTTCATAGCTTCGGGAGACACTCTCCCCTTCCACCAAGGTGGGAAAACTCTTACCGGCTCCGTGGAAATAGCGCCGGACCAACTCGGGCGCTTGATCGGTAATCCGCAAAACGGCCAATGAGCCCGTGCCCCGTTCTCTCTCCAGGTTTTCCAGTACAGACTCTTCCTCTCGGCACGGTCCGCACCACGTGGCCCAAAAATCAAGCAGCACGATCTTGCCCCTCAGTCTGTTCAGGGAAACCGAATTTCCCTCCAAATCATTCAGGGTAAACGCGGGGGCCTGTCTCCCCGTCATCCGGGCGCTTAGGGCGCGATCCTGCTCCTCCGACTTTGTCTTTACATCGCGCAACCATTCGGGCACGGGGGCGTTCAGTTGATAGGAATTGAAAGTTGTAACCCATCGCTCCCTCACATGCGGATTCGGACTGTTCACATCGTTGAACTTACTAAAGGTGATGCGGAGAACGAGGTCGCTCGACTTAGCTACCCACAAGGTTTCGACGTTACCCTCGGTAATCTCCGGTTTGTCTTTCCCACGGCGCCAGTGAATCTGAATAATGAAGCACCGCTCGTTCTTGCCGTTCGCCACGACGGTGCCTTCTCCGAGAAGTCTTGCGGACGCCACACTCTCGGGAAGCCTGTCGAAGAGGTAGAGGGCTGGGCTCGGCGTGGCGTACCTGAGACCTGGTTTCGACGGTCCATTTCCCGCGATTTTCTCAAACTTAACAAATTTGACCCGGAAACCCGTGGACTGGGGGGTTCCGGCGGATGCGAATTCGAAGGAGTCCGTGCCTTGGTACCGGGATCCGCCGACCTCTATCGTCACCTGATCAGTTCCAGTGAACCGGTAAGACTTCAGGTTTGAATATCTTTCGCCGACCTGCCGGAGGATCGTCCAGACCTTCCCGGAACGGCCACCGGCCGTTTGTGCGACCGCAATCCAGCCTGGGAGCAGGCCGCCGGCACCTAGCAGCACGGCCAGCAATAGCGCGCTCACGCCAAGTTTTGCGAGCGATGGCCGAGTGGAAAACTCCCGCCCGCGGCGGAGCAGCGATTCGATGCGGTCGGCCAGCGACACGTTCCGGCCAAGCAGAGCGGGTGCAAGCAGGCGCGTGCCTTTGCTTGAGCGCAGATCGTGCAGCCGCGCCAGGCTGCGGGCATAGCCGCCCGCCGAACCCGTGCGCGCCACAACGAAATCGTCGCAGGCCATTTCACGCTCCCGCTCGATTCGTCCCAGCACAAAGGGCGCCAGGGGGTGCAAAACCAGCAGGGCTCCGACAGCGCGAGTGGCGAGGTTAAGCCAGTCGTCGAAGCGCGCCAGATGCGCCAACTCGTGCAGCAGCACGTCCTGCCGCTCGCCTTCTTCCAGGCGGTCCAACAAGCCCTGCGGAACGACCACCGCCGGACGCCAATAGCCCACCGCCGCAGGCGAGCCAACCTCGGCCGAAGCCAGCACCCGTACCCGGCGGCGCAAATCGAGAGGCAGCTTAGAAATCGGCGCGTCCTCCGCGCGGGCTTTCATCCGCCGCACGGAGACGGCGCTCAACAGCAACCGCCCCAGTTGCCAAATTGCCGCGATGCCCCAGACCGCCAGCAGCCATAACGGCCATGGGTTCGATCCGGGCGCACTGTTGAGCGTCAGTGTGATGGGTGTCAATTGGGGGGCGGCTGCGGGCGCCGCGGGCACTGTGGCCAGTGGTTCGATTACAGCCGTTGCCTGTGCAGGCACAGCTATCGCGGTTCGCACTTGCACCACGAGGGCGGGCAGGAACGGCAATATAACCAAGAAGCCCAGAACCGCCATCCATATCCAATATCGCGTGGCGGCATTCACGCGCCGCGAGTAGCGAAGGACAACCCACGCGAGCGCCACGACCGCCGCGGCATACCATAGCGTGTTCAGGAGCGCCGCGAGACCCGCTGCGGCCCATTGATTCATTCCAGCAAGCAATGCGCTCATGATTGCGACTCCTTATCGAGTTTATCGAGAAGGTCCCGAATCCGTTGCCGCTCCCATTCGTTCAGTTCCTCGTCCTCCAGGATGTTGAGCACCAGCGCCTCGTGCGACTGGCCAAAAAAGCGCCGCGACAGCTCGCGCACGGCGCTCCTTGTGGCCTCGGCGCGGCCCACAAGCGGCCGATAGATGAACGCCCGACCCTGCGCGGGCTTGCTGTGCCGGACGTGACCTTTTTCTTCCAGAATCCTCATGGTTGTCAGCACGGTGTTGTATGCGAGGCCCAGCCGCGCCGGGAGAGCTTCGGCCACTTCCGCCACGGTTGATTCGCCTTTTTCCCAGAGCACGTCCATCAGCCTCAGCTCGGCTTCGGTGAGCGTTGTCGATTTTTTCCTGGCCACGAATTGACTCCAGCAACTAAGGAATTAAGAGCTGTGCCCCAATTTAGCGCCGCGTTTTGCCTTTGTCAACTAATTTTTTAAGAATTGTTTCGCCCGCCCTAACAGTTCGTTGAAAAACTCGTGCGACCTGTCATTCCGAGGAGCCGCAGAGCCTGCCCTGAGCGGAGCCGAAGGGCGACGAGGAATCTCGTAAGTGTTTCGATTTCAGAGCGAGATTCCTCGCTGCACTCGGAATGACACGGCTCTGAAACGTTTTTCAACAAACTGCCAAGGAAGCACCACCCGTCGATCCTTACTCGCCCGTCAGCGCATTCTGCAAAAAGGCGGGTGTGACGTAGGTCACTGCGATTGGGGTGCCCCTGTCTTAGCCTTTAGTTGACAGATAGTTCGAACGGACGGAGGGGTTTATGGCAAGATCCAGAATAACAATCGACGGTAATGAGGCGACGGCTCTCACGGCTTATCAAGTCAGCGAGGTCATTGCTATATATCCCATTACTCCTTCATCCCCCATGGGCGAGCTGTCCGATCAGTGGTCCGTGGAAGGCAGGCCCAACATCTGGGGCGCGATTCCGAAAGTCATGGAGATGCAAAGCGAAGGCGGGGCATCAGGGGCTTTGCACGGCGCTGTGCAGGCCGGTTCTTTGGGTACGACATTTACTTCCTCGCAGGGCCTTCTCCTGATGATTCCCAATATGTATAAGATTGCGGGCGAGTTAACCGCCGCTGTCCTCCACGTGGCGGCTCGGACCTTAGCGACCCATGCCTTATCCATCTTCGGCGACCATAGCGATGTGATGGCCACCCGGGCCACGGGTTTTGCCTTGCTCGCTGCCAATACCGTTCAGGAATCGATGGACCTGGGATTGATCTCCCACGCGGCCACGCTGGAATCGCGGATTCCTTTTGTCCACTTTTTTGACGGATTTCGCACCTCGCATGAAGTTTCCAAGGTAGAGGAGATCACTCAGGAAGACGCCCGGGCCCTAATCGATGAGGACTCGGTGCGCGCCCACCGCGCCCGGGCGCTCTCGCCGGACCATCCTTTCGTCCGGGGCACCGCGCAAAATCCCGACGTCTTTTTCCAGGCGCAGGAGGCCGTTAATCCCTATTATCTGGCCTGTCCGACCATTGTCCAGAACGTGATGGACAGGTTCGCGCAGATTGTGGGGCGCTCTTATCACCTGTTCGATTACGTCGGAGCGCCGGATGCCGAACGCGTGATCGTGATGATGGGGTCGGGAGCGGAGGCGGCGCAGGAGGCGGTGGAATACCTTGTTGGAAAAGGCGAAAAGGTCGGGCTGGTCAAGATTCGGCTCTACCGGCCTTTTTCTTTGGAACACTTTCTGGGCGCTCTGCCGCGGACGGTGAAGACGATTGCGGCGCTCGACCGCACGAAGGAGCCGGGATGCATCGGTGAGCCGCTCTATCTGGATATCGTGGCGGCATTGACTGAAAATGCCGGGGCTTCTGAGCCGGTGCCTTTCCCCGCGGCGCCGCGCGTGATCGGCGGCCGCTACGGGCTTTCCTCCAAGGAATTTACGCCGGCGATGGTCAAGGGTGTTTTCGACGAGATGTCGAAGTCCAACCCGCGAAATCATTTTACGGTGGGAATTCACGACGATGTTTCGCACACCAGTCTGGATTATGACCCGGGTTTTTCGACGGAGGATCCGCAGACGGTGCGCGGAATTTTCTACGGCCTGGGCTCCGACGGCACCGTGGGCGCCAACAAGAATTCCATCAAGATCATCGGGGAAGATACGGAAAATTACGCTCAAGGCTATTTTGTTTATGACTCGAAGAAGGCGGGCGCGGTCACTGTTTCCCATCTGCGCTTCGGGCCGAAGCCTATCCATTCCACCTATCTGATCGACCGCGCCAATTTTGTGGCCTGCCACCAATTTGCTTTTCTGGAGCGCTTCGATGTCTTGAAAGCGGCGGAACCGGGAGCTACCTTTTTGCTGAATTCTCCTTTCAGCCCGGAAGAAATTTGGGAGCACATACCCCGCACAACCCAGGACCAAATCATCCGAAAAAAGCTGCGGTTCTTTGTGATTGATGCCGTCAAAGTTGCCCGGGAAGCAGGCATGGGCGGGCGGATCAACACCGTCATGCAGACCTGCTTTTTTGCGCTCAGCGGGGTGCTGCCGCGCGATGAGGCCATTGCGGCCATCAAGACGTCAATTAAAAAGACGTATGGCAAGCGGGGTGAAGCGATTGTGGCCAAGAACTTTGCCGCGGTTGACCGGGCGTTGGATTTCCTGTTTGAAGTCCCGGTTAAGGAAGAGGTTTCGAGCAGCTTTGACATCCTGCCGCCTGTTCCGTCCCAAGCTCCGGAGTTTGTGCGGAAGGTGACCTCCAGCATCATCGCGGGAGAGGGCGACTCGCTGCCGGTCAGCGCATTTTCGCCCGATGGAACCTTCCCCTCGGGAACGGCGAAGTGGGAGAAAAGAAACATCGCGCTCGAAATCCCCGTGTGGGACGAAGAGCTTTGTATTCAGTGCGGGAAGTGCGTTTTGGTTTGCCCCCATTCGGTGATCCGGGCAAAAATCTATGATTCCAGATCGCTGGAGAATGCGCCGGCCAGCTTCAAATCCACCCCGGCGCGATGGAAAGATTTCAAGGAACTGCGCTACACCCTGGCGGTCGCACCTGAAGACTGTACGGGTTGCGCCTTGTGCGTTGAGATTTGCCCGGTGAAGAGCAAGAGCGAACCTAAGCACCGGGCCGTCAATATGGAGTCCCAGCCGCCCTTGCGGGAACAGGAACGCGTCAACTGGGATTTCTTCCTGCAATTGTCGGAGATGGACCGGGGGCTGCTGAGCCACAGCCAGGTGAAAGACGTCCAGTTGCTGGAGCCGCTGTTTGAATTCTCCGGGGCGTGCTCCGGCTGCGGAGAAACGCCTTACGTCAAGCTGATGACGCAACTGTTCGGAGATCGCTGCCTCATTGCGAACGCAACGGGGTGCTCCTCAATTTACGGAGGCAATCTGCCGACCACACCTTACACGGTCAACCGCGAGGGACTTGGCCCGGCGTGGTCCAACTCGCTTTTTGAAGATAACGCGGAATTCGGGCTGGGCATGCGCCTGGCTCTCGACAAGCAGGCTGATTACGCCCGTTATCTGCTCCGCCAGTTTGCCTCGCAGGTTGGGGAGGAATTGGTCGAACAGATCTTATCGGCGAAACAATCCACTGAGCCGGGTATCCACGAACAACGTGAGCGGGTGCGAATCCTCAAGGGAAAGATCCGGGGGTTGAAGACGGCTGAAGCCCAGGACCTGCTCAGTGTTGCCGATGCGTTGGTGAAAAAGAGCGTGTGGATCGTGGGAGGGGATGGCTGGGCTTATGACATCGGCTACGGCGGCCTCGATCATGTCCTGGCGTCGGGCCAGAACGTCAACGTTCTTGTCCTCGATACCGAGGTGTACTCGAACACTGGCGGCCAGATGTCCAAAGCGACGCCGCGTGGCGCGGTGGCCAAATTCGCGGCTGGCGGCAAAGAGAACCCGAAAAAAGACTTGGCGATGATGGCGATGACTTACGGCAGCGTCTATGTGGCGCACGTGGCCATGGGCGGCAACGATACGCACACCGTTAAGGCTTTCATGGAGGCTGAAGCCTATGACGGACCTTCGATGATCATTGCTTACAGCCACTGCATTGCGCATGGTTACGATATGGTCCACGGGATGGACCAGCAGAAGGCGGCGGTGCAATCCGGCTACTGGCCGTTATTCCGTTACAACCCGGAACTGGCTGCGGAAGGAAAGAATCCGCTCCAGCTCGATTCCAGGCCGCCCTCGATACCTCTCGAAAAATATGTCTATAACGAAACCCGCTACACCATGCTGGTGCGCGCCCAGCCGGAGGCTGCGAAGCGGGCTTTGCAATTGGCCCAGGAAGATGTACGAGCCCGCTGGGAGCTGTATGAGAAATGGGCGGCGGCGCCCGCAACCCTTGCCGGGAAGGAAGAAAAGAAATGACGGATCTCACAACAACTTACCTGGGACTCGAACTGAAGAATCCGCTGGTGGTTTCTCCGTCCCCCTTGTCGGAAGAGCTTGGCAACCTTCGGCAAATGGAAGATTCGGGAGCGGCGGCGGTGGTTCTCCACTCGCTGTTTGAAGAGCAAGTGGCGCTCGAAACCGAGGAACTGCACCGCTATCTTTCCGAAGGCACGGAAAGTTTTGCGGAATCGCTGACCTACTTGCCGGACATGACCCGCTACAATCGCGGCCCCGAAGGCTACCTGGAACTCATTCGGCAGGCCAGGGGAGCGGTGGGCATTCCGGTGATCGCCAGCTTAAACGGAGTTTCCCCCGGCGGCTGGCTCGACTACGCCCAAAAGATCGAGGAGGCGGGAGCTTCAGCGCTCGAGCTAAACATCTACTTTCTGGCGACCGATCCAGACGTTTCTGCTGCCGAGATCGAGCAAATGTATTGCGACTTGGTTACCCGCGTGAAGGAGAATCTTCATATTCCAGTTGCTGTCAAGCTGGGTCCCTACTTCAGCGCGCTGGCCAATTTTGCGCGCCGCCTGGACCAGGCTGGGGCAGACGCGCTGGTCCTTTTCAACCGTTTCTACCAGCCGGACTTTGACCTGGAAAACCTGGAAGTTCTGCCGACGGTGTCCTTGAGCAACTCTCATGAGCTCCTGTTGCGACTGCACTGGGTGGCCATCCTTTATGGCCACGTGAATGCCAACTTGGCGGTTACCGGCGGGGTCCACACGGCCGAAGACGTGCTCAAGTCGATGATGGCGGGAGCGAAGGTGGCGATGATGACTTCCGCGTTGCTCCGGAACGGGATCAGCCATCTGGAAGTCGTGCGCGCCGATCTGGTGGACTGGATGGAGGAGCACGAGTACGAATCCATTCGGCAAATGCAGGGCAGCTTGTCGCTCGAATCGGTTGCAAGTCCCGCGGCCTTCGAACGCGCCAACTACATGCGAGTGCTCAGTTCCTATACGCTGCGCACCTTCGGTCCTTGGAGGATGGGGATGACCAACGGGGAGTGAGTTTGAGGCTGGGCGGAGGTTTGGGTTCGTATCCGGGATCTGCCGCCCGGGTCCCGAAGGCTAAAGCTGTGAAAAGGGCGCTGAATAAGAGGTGGCCAGTCATGCGGAAGATATTCGCTGGGGGCGTTTGCCTCCTCTTCGTGACGCTTGGGGTTTTCTGGGCGCAAGAAAAGCAGCCACAACAAGGAAAGGAATCAACTCAAACGGCTTCTCCTGCCGGTACCACGCCAGCGCCGCTCCAGTTCGTCATTTCACCGGAGGACAAAGCGCGCAAGAATCCCGTGAAGTTTGCGGAGGAATCGGTGGAGAAAGGAAAGTCGGTGTACCTTACCCAGTGCGCGATGTGCCACGGGAAAACGGGCGATGGGAAAGGCGACTTGGCGGCGGTCATGCATCTCAGCTTGTCCGATTTCTCAAAGCCGGATACTTTGGCAAAACGTACTGACGGAGAACTCTACGCCATGATCAACTCGGGCCTGGGACCTATGCCCGGCGAGACAAATCGAATGAAGCCAAACACGGTTTGGGATCTGGTTAACTTTTTGCGCTCTCTCGAAGGAAAGAAACCGGAGAAATCCAACGGCCATGAACCGAAGTAGAGAGCGATTCAGAGGGCGAAACCGCCCGGCTCGTATGATGTGTCACTTTATTCGATTGTATGGGAGGCGCCGGGCCTGATTCAAGGGTTCTTGCCGGCGCCGTCGGATCTGGACTTGGATCAAGCGGCGGGATCTACCTATGGCCGGTTGCCACGACTGCGAAGAACGTAGTAATACCGTTTATCCCCATCCTCGCTTGCGGTGACGAAGTCGTCGACCCGGTATCCTTCCGCAAGGTATCGCAAGAAAATCTTCCGTGTTTCCAGGCGCCAGCGTTTGGCAAGCGCCAAGGCTCTCCTCCGCATCAGGCCTGCATTGGAAGGGATCTCGACGAGCAAACGGGGCTCGCAACAATCGAGGCGGATCTTTACGTTCTCAACAAAACCCTGAGCGTTGATCCTGGTCACATTGATTCTTGGCAACGATGTCTCAATGCTGCCGGCTTTCTTTCCGGCAAGCCGCCGCTCGACGTGCTGAGTTCGAATTCGCCAATTCATGACGAACCTGTCGCTGGGGAGCCCGCCTTCAATGATGCTAGGAAAACGGCCATAGCAATCGACGATGTACTCTTCAACGCGCGCGCCGAGCTTGGCGAGGTTCAGGCTGGCATTCCGACTTTGCAAAGGATCATAGGTCCAGCAAATCGAATTAACTCCCTGCTGAAGCGCGAAGTTCCGATGAGCGAGTTTCAAACGAAGCCCCAGACCCTGGTCGCGGAATTTTGGTGCGAGCGCCATCAAATGCGACCAGTGAATGATCTTTCCCTTGCGGCGGGCTAGGAAGGCGTAGATGAAACCCACAAGCCTCCCTTTAACGAAGGCTCCGAGAACCGCGCCTCCGTATTTTTGCGTGACGGCCATCACCTCGGCAGAAACGCTCTGGCTTCCCCAGACAGCCCGCTCGATGCGTTCACATTGCTTGAAGTCTCGGTTTTCTTTGAGCAGCCGTACTTTGGGTGTCAGCATCAAACTTTCCAGAAAACTTGGTCTCTCCTGCAAAGAGTGTTGTTGGCCACACAATCCGCCAAAGTTAGGCGCTTGATCTTAAAACAGCCAGTCCCGGCGAACACACTCGCGATCTGATAAATGCGGCCAGAACGAGGGCGCGTTTGCGGCAAATGGCGCCGGTTCGGTCTTTAGAGCGCGAGAATGTAATGGCAACCCGAAATGGGAAATCCATGCAAAGGTAGGCGCCACCGTCTTGCCTTATTCTCCGCACATCCCGCGGCGGGGAGCTCCGCAGGCGCCGCAAGGTCCGGACTCTGCCGGAGGTCCCTCGCGCGAAGCCCGGGAAACCGCAAACACCGACAGCAGCTTTTGAACCCGGGAGCTTGAGCACTGCTTGCAAAGGATCTTGGTATTGGACGCGTATGAAATCTTCTCGAATTGCGCACCGCAATCCTGGCACCGGTACTCGAAAATTGGCATCGTTACCCTCCTTGGCGAATATAGCCAAGCTGCTTGAGATTTTCAATTAGCGATTGCTTTCCCCGCCGGGACCGGAAGCCTGCGGAGAGTTCCATTGAGAAGATTGGCCCGGCGAGCGGGGCGCCCGGTGGACTGTGATTCCAGTGACATCAGTATTTAAGCGCATCGGATATGCTAGATAATGGGTATTAGGGATTGACGGAGCTTCGAGCCTCGTCAAAGGAGGTCATAAGAAATGCCATCAAACCTTCATGAACTCGCGCCGGGCGAGCTGGCAGACCGCTTTCGGGTGTGTTCGGATGTTTGGCCCGAGTACACCTTTATCGGCCATGAGAAACGGCAAATCGGTTTTCAACTTGAACTCTCCGGTACGCATGAGAACGGGCCTGGACATCCCGAGCCAGGATGTGATGAGTGCCGGGAAGTTTATTCGGCCCTGGTCCGCATCGCTGAAAGCGTTCTTCCAAAAGAAAGTGAGGATTGCACCTATCAACTGGAGCCGTACGATCAAGGGATACGCTATTCCCCGCGCCACGGCAACCGTCCGGAGATCACCCTTACCATCAGGATCCTGCATCGGAAAGGGTTTGATCATCCCGTTGATGCGAGTGAGGTGCGCTACTTGAACGAAATCCAGCAACGCTTGGAGGAGTTAGGCGCCGGCCCGCATAATTGGGCCACATCCAAGTCAGCAGGGAAGTGACCCGCCCAGCGCCGGGAGTTGGCGGGTGGCGAAGACATGGCGCATTGTGCCATGTGTGCGGCTGTTGGACGATAACCCTGGCATGCCTGGGCAGTTGGCGATGGACCTCTTCCCCTGACCGCGTACATCGCAAAAAACCGCGATGTATGCGCCACCCGCGAATTCAGGGACAATCCGCAGAGTTTCCGAAAACCGGAAACTCTGCACTACTTGTTGGTTGATTGAGACATATAATTTGACCTGCCCCCGTTCTCTGTACCAATCATAATGCGAGTTCCGGGGTAGTTTCTTGCTTTTGCTCTTCTCTGCGGTGCGGCTCGAAGGGAGCCGTAGGCGACCGGAGAGCTGCACCGCACGTTGTGAACTCTTGCGGGGTCCGATTCCCCAATGAAGTATGGGGCCGAACCTCGTTGTAATCCCTCCTCCAAGCCTCGATCGTCTCCCGAGCTTCCCCCAGGCTTAGGAACCAGTGCTCGTTCAAGCATTCGTCTCGCATCTTGCCGTTGAAGAGGTCAAAAAGTCAGATTTCGCGAGCCACCCGTTCGAGTTCCAGTTGCAGGAGCAGGCGGGAAGACCTCACCTTGAGGTCTTATGCAGTAATTTCTGCCCCCACACCCTGACAAGGGAAGAACAGGCGGTTATCAAGGAACAGCTTGTTGCCCTCCTCTGTTCACTCGTCGCGAGGATCGTCTTGTCACAGGCCCCTCGGCAGACTATCGAAAGGTTGTTCAGGGAGGAACTCGCACTTGAGCGCTCGGTTGATTTCACAGGGAGTTTTGTTACAGTCGGGAATGTTCTTGGTTCTAAACCCAAGAACCGGCTCTCTAGTTGGTCAGATCTGGGAGATCGTGATTATTCCTTGAAGCGCTCCGAGCCCTGGGACGCTGATGCCCCTCCCGGAGAAAAACGACCCGATCAGGCGCCAGGGAGGCGGCCACTAGTTATGGGCCAAGGCGACCCACCTCAAGAACTGCTCGACCATAGCCGCGTAAAGCACACCCAGATTCAAACCATTTCTCTCATACGGGAGTCGCTGTGGGAGAAAACTGACTGGATGGGAACTCTCTTCGCGACATCGCCCGATGGGTCAGAGCCACCAATCCTGGCGCCTGTCTTTAGAGATTTCCAAGGCGCGCTACAGATATTTTTAGACTGGCGTAACAACCTGGGAATTCGTGACCCGCAGGAACGACTTCGGATCGCCATCGTGCGTGGCGTTGACAAAACGCAACCATACTCATACAGGGTTGTGATCGGTTCCAACCTCGGGGCTGAGTTTCGCTCTGCAGACATTCGCTACACAACTGTCACAAGCCGAATCCATAAGATGCACCCGCAATCTAACGAAAATCTGGAGAGGTTCCTTCAAAGTTACAAAAAATCCCGGGAGTATTTCCTCGCGGCCGCCTTCACGGAAGAGAAAAGGTTTGAACCAAAGATAATCTGGGACAACTACCTTATCAAGCGCGATTTGTCGGTAAGAGACGCGTGGCGGATCGGTAGGAATGACCCGGATAGTGTGGCAATTCAAGAGGACGATGAGCCGATTATTCCCAAAGGGGAGAAGAAACCCCCTGTCAATGATTTACTTCGATGGAAGCGGGAACTCTCGCATACGCAGGCATCAATCGCCAGAGGGGCGAAACTAAAGGTCGGACGGAACGACGTTTGCCCGTGCGGGAGCGGAAAGAAATATAAGAAGTGCCACGGGCTGTGAGCACGCAAATTCTGACTTCAATTTCGAGAGCGAATCTACCTGCTACGAACTCAGGGCATCAAAGGCATGCCATGGCTGTAATCTTCTACTTTACCACAGGGACGCTACGCGGTCGAATATTTCCGGCAGAGCGCCTTGACCTTGTCCATGAGTTTCGGGACGCCCGTCATGGGGTCTTCCTTGCCCTGGTACTCAACGGACATGAAGCCTTTGTAGCCGCCCTCGGCGAACATTCGCCACACGCGATCGAGGTCAATGAGTGTGCCGCCCTCAAAGTGGTCGCGGATGTGGGTGTGGCTGGCATAGGGGATGCAGGCTTTGATTTGAGCGTAACAGTCCTCGGTCGGAGTCGGAATAAAGTGAGTGATGTCGAGGTTGATCCCCGCGTAAGGTGAATCCACTCGATGCATAATTTCCAGACATACACTCGCCCGCTGAGTGATGCCGTCGTGATCTTCAATGCCGAGGGTGATGCCTTTTTTGCCCGCGTAATCGCAGGCGGACTTCATGCTTTCCGCCACCCATTGGATACCCTGCCCAAGCGTTGCGCCGGGCGGAAGTTTGCCCCCAAAGATCCTCAGATGCGAGGCTCCCAGCCGGTCCGTGACCTCAACCCATCTCTTAATGCTCTCAAGGGCTTGGGCACGCTTTGCTCGATCGGCCTGGACCATGCTGGAGCCGCATGCAACACCTGAAAATGGCACGGCATTTTTGAAAGCCACATGCCGCAAGTCCTCCAGGTATGCAGGATCCGTGGACTTGAACCAATAAACGGTCATGTCCGCGCCGGTCGAGCCCAGATCTCCGGCTTTGCGGATGAAATCCTGCATCGTCATTTGGCCGCTTTGCAGGTACTTGTGGTAGGAATAGGCACAGAGGCCTGGGAAAAGCCTGGCTTTTGACTCTACGGGGTGGGGGGCGGATTCCCCTGGAGAAGCCTCGACCTGGCGGGGCAACGCAAATCCGGCCCCAACAAAGGCAGCCCTTCCCGTGGCTTGTAACAAGCGCCTTCGGGTTAACTTGTCCGCCACGCCAGACTCCTGCTGCGAATCTATCTTAACGGGTGCACAGCGACTTCCTTAAAGTACACGATGTCCTTGCTGCTGTGGTTTTGCAGGCCGATATACCCCTCGTTGGGGCGGGTTCCTCGCGCAGGCTCAAACTTGAATTTCTGGGGTGGGACCGGCTGGCCTTCGGTGTAATCGGTGACCTTGACGCCGTTCAGGTAAACGATCGTCCGCGGGCCGTCGAGGGTGATGTCCATGCTGTTCCACTGGCCTGATCCTTTGCCGGGGTATGCCAACGCTTTCGTCAAGGAGTAGAGACCGCCGGTCACATGATACGCTTTCGATTCACCGGAGGCTTCCGGATTATCGTCGATCTGAACTTCATATCCGTAATTCACCGGCATCCATGCTTCACGGGGTTTGATGGGAATACGGATGAAAACGCCGGAATTGTCGTTCGTGTCTTGCATTTTATAGACGACGTGAATTTTGCAGTTGCCGAACTTTTGCTTCGTGTACCAAAGCAGCCCCATGCCATCGTGGCTCTTCAGCATGCCGTCAACCACCGTGAATCCGCCCGGACCCACATGTTCCCAGCCCGCCAGATCCTTTCCGTCGAACAGTTGCTTCCAGCCGTTATTTTGAGCTTTCATGGGCATTGCAATCATTCCGAGAACGGCGCAACAAAAAAATAGGCGTTTCATTATGGATGACCTCGACCGGCAGGATGATATTCACTTTTGCAAATGGAACCCACGGCCCGCCTCATTGGCAACATCAGCCGCTTCAATCCAACTTGTTGTCGCGGGGAAAATCTATGGCTCTAGCAAAGGGATAGTGTAGCATATCGGACAATTCAAAGAATTCTGTGAGGAGGTATCCTTTTGAGTGACTCTCGGAACGAGTTTTGTAAGAAGCGTTTTGAACAATGGCTTGACTATGTTCAGCAGACGGTGAGACTCCTCGAAGCGGGTGGGTCGATCCCAACCGGACCCAGTGAACCCCCTTGCGAATTGCCCGCACGCTCTCAGCCGTCTGGAAAGCCGGCGAAGATTCTGGTCGCGGCTCCTCATCCCGATGACGAAGCTCTCATTGGGGCGCTGCCCCTGCGAATGCGTCTTGAAACGGGCGCTCAGGTGGTCAACTGCGCCATAACGCTGGGAAGCAATATCAACGAGAGACGCCGGCGCGCGTCGGAAGTGCGATGTGCGTGCCGGATGCTTGGTTTCAGTCTGATCATCCCGGAGGAGGAAGGCTTCAGCAAAGTCAGTCTGCAAAATCGCCAGGAACATCCTGAGGAATGGGCCGCCAAGGTTCAGGCGCTCAAAGGAATCTTCGATCGGGAGAAGCCTGATATTGTTTTGGCTCCGCACAAGGAGGATTTTAATGCCACCCATATCGGAACCCACTATCTGGTGGTCGATGCCTTAGGGAAACACCTGCGGGCGAGCGGACGAGGACCGCTGCCGCTGATCGAGACGGAATTCTGGCACGAGCATTCAGCTCCGAACTTAATGGTAGGGGTCGGGCCGGAAGTCGTGGCAATTCAGGTCATGGCCACGGCTGAACATGGGGGTGAAGTCTCCCGAAACCCCTACCATTTGCGGTTACCTGCGCGCATGATTGACAACGTGCGCCGCGGGTCAGAGGTTGTCGTCGGGCAGGGGGCTCCGGTGCAGCCCTTTGTCTTTGCGGAGATCTACCGGGTTACCTTTATGAAAGGCGGAGAACACGTCATGCCACGGCCTGGCGGGCATATCCTAGGGCTCGATCAAAAACTTGATGTCGAATGGCTTCGATCGGAATTCTGGCCTGAAGAGGCCGGGTCTTGAATCAGTTAAGGGGACACCCCAGACTTGAAACCCAGCCGAGCGTGGATTCAGGCGTTTTGGGCAGGCAAGGCTTCCCTCGTGTATAATTTAGGCAGACTGGATTAAACAGGAAAAATTGAGACAAGGTGGAAAAAGAAAAAGGGAACTTGCCTTCCGGAGAATGGGACGTGCAGGGGGCGGATTGAGGATTTTCGCAATCTTGAAGGCCATAAGGAAATCCCCGGAAGCTTCGCTCATCGCGCTTGAAGAACCGGCGGTGATCCCGGTGGGGGCTCTAGGTCCTGGTTGGGTGCTATTTTTCGAGGTCCAAGCAACTTTTCACCCGTTGTTTTCTTCTATTAATTAGGACGGCAGGCGAGGGGACCTGACTGAATGCCGCAACAGAACATGGATAGCAGGCAAGAAAAACGTACTTTTGTGAGCTGCCTCAGATCGGCATTGCTTTTAATGGTGCTGATAGGGGTTGCCACGTCATTATTGTCTGCTGCGCAGCCCTTGAGTAAAGATGATATCTCGCTGCTGCTGATCGGTGGCGCGTCAGAACAGAAAATGGTCGCTCTGGTGGAGCAGCGGGGTGTGGATTTTCAATTGACCCCGGAACTGATCGAAAAATTTCATAAATTGGGCGCCACGAGTGCGCTGATTGACGCGATCGTTAAGAGCAACCGGCGACGAGCGGTGCAAAACCCAAGCCAGCCTGTCCAGGCGCCGCCACCGCCTTCCGGCGTCCCTTCACAGATGGGTCCGGAATTGCCAGGTTTGGGTTCAGGGCCGCAAGTTACGTCCCTCCCAAGCACTCCAACTGGAACCTCGAACAGTGCTGGCCCGGTTTCTGGAAATACCCCTCCGACCGTCAGACCCGCTTCAACAAAGGCTGCCCAGCCTGGACCGGCTCCCGACTTGAGCGATCCCAGCCCGGCACGAATCCAGCAGATCATTCAGGCTTTCGCTGCCAAAGAGGAACAATTTAAAGAAGCCAGGGACAACTATACCTACCACCAGATCAATAAGGTAGAGACGCTTGACGCCGACGGGAACGTTGACGGTACCTGGGAACAGGACTGGGATATCCTGTTCAACGACCAGGGCAAAAGAATCGAGCACGTCACATACGCTCCCGTTCCGACTCTCCAACGCCTTATGGTGACGGAGCAGGATCTTGATGCTTTTCGCAGCATCCAGCCTTTTGTTCTCACCACAGTGGACCTTCCCGAATACGAGATTACATACCTGGGGCACGTCAAGGTGGACTACCTCACAGCCTACGTTTTTACTGTGCGGCCGAAGGAAATCAAGAAGGGACATCAGTACTTCAGAGGACAGGTCTGGGTTGACGACCGCGATCTGCAAATTGTCAAAGCCCAAGGCCGGAACGTCCCTGAGCTGAAGACGAAGCACGGGGAAAACCTTTTCCCGCACTTCACGACGTGGCGGCAGCAGATTGACGGGAAATACTGGTTCCCAACCTACACGATGGCGGATGACACTCTTTATTTTGACTCGGGGCCCGTTCACATTCGGGAAATCGTCCGTTATACCGACTACAAACAATTCCGGTCGAGCAGCCGGATTCTCGCGGTCGCGCCTGATAAGACCGAACCCGATAAACCCGCGCCTAAAAAGTAGACAGCGGGCATTTTTCGAGCTGCCCAACCTTTCGCGGTATGTCCGTGCTGTTCGATTCCGTCCTTAATTTCCCCAAAACACCCATCGTGCAACCCTGATAGAATCTTCTTCAGAAAATGACGCAGAATAACTGGCGAATTGTTTTGGTTCGCCCTCGAAACCCGCTTAACATTGGCGCCGCCGCTCGCGCCCTGGCCAATTTCGGTTTCAAGGAGCTTGTCGTCGTGGCGCCGTACGACCCTGTCTGGCAGGAAGCTCGCTCGGCCGTCGGCGCCGGCGCTGTGGTTAAGTCGGCGCGCTCGGTGAGGACTCTCCTCGAAGCAGTTGCCGACTGCACCCTGGTGGTAGGGACCACAACAGGATCGCGCAGAAATCTTGGTCGGGATCCTGTTCCACTTACCGAACTGTCCTTGCATCGGCCGGAATGGCCTGCCCATCCCCGCGCGGCTTTGCTGTTTGGTTCGGAAAAGACAGGCTTATCGAATGGCGACTTGAGTTATTGCCATTGGCTCGTGCAGATTCCCACCAGCGCGAGTTGTCCCTCCATGAACCTGGGACAGGCGGTGGCCGTGTGTTGCTATGAGCTGGCGCGTGCCACGGGCTTTCCCCACGCCGAACGGAGAACGCCGACCCGCGCCTCGTCATCGCCGGCTGATGTGCAGTCGATTGAGCATGTCCTCGACCGCGCTGCGACGGTCCTTGACCAGGCGGGCTACTTCGCCCCCAAAAGCCGAAAAGCGCAGCTTGTAAAGCTGCGCCGCCTGATTCTGGGACTTGGCCTGACGAGCTCCGATGTGCGAGTTTTAGGCGGAATTCTGGCCCAGATCGAGTGGAGGATGAGGGAGAAATAAAGGGCTGGCAGCACTCCTTCCCCTGTGGTGCAGAAGAACTTAACCTTGCCGGATGGTCGTTTCCAAGCCAACCACGGGAGCCCTCGATTGTTCGAAGGCGGGGCGGGTTTGGGGGTCCCGCCAATTGTCGAGGAGGGCTACGTGTTGCACGCAGGAGATCGTGCAAAGGGGCGCGCAGGCCTTGCGAGTGTGATATTCATGCCGCACGTGTTGCCGGGTGTACTGCTCAAGGGGGATGGCCGGGTAACCGCGTTGCTGCGAGCAGTAGTGGACCAGGCCGTCCTCACAGATGTACAGATAGCGGCTGCCGGCGCGGCAACGCCACTGCCGTGGAATTCCACCGGCGATATCCTTTTGGAACCAGTTGAAGCGGGAATAAGAACGCTTCCCCAAACTCATAATCTCTTGGAAAATTTCCTGCTGCTGTGGGCCGAGCGGCTGGAGTTGTCCGCCGTGGTCATGCAGAACGCCCACGGTAGAAGTAAAGCCCAACTGGAGTGCCCGCCTTGCGACAATAAGTGCATCTTCCGGATGATGGACAGGACTGCCCAGAACGGAATTGATATTGACCTGGAAAACCGCGTACCGTGCCAGGAGGACTAACTTTTGATCAAGGACTTTCAGGCTCTTTTTGGAAACGTCGTCGGGTTTGACGTTATCGACGCTGATCTGAAGATGCTCAAGCCCCGCATCGTTCAAGGACTCGATCCGAGCCTTGGTGAGGAGATAGCCGTTCGTGATCATGCCGGCGATCATGCCGCGGTTCCGAATGTGGCGGATGATTTGATCGAGCTGCGGATGCAGCAACGGTTCACCGCCGCTGATGGTGATGATGCTCGTGCCCAGCTTGGCCAAGAGGTCGAGGCGGCGGAGCACAGCTTCCACACCTACGGGCTTCGAAGAGCTGTCATACTCATTGCAATAACTGCAGGAAAGGTTGCAGCGCCGGGTGGGAATGATATGAGCCAGGACAGGATGCGTGGATGAAAGCAAGCCTTTGGCGATCATCCGCAGTTCCCGGAACCTCGTGTTAAAAAACCTGATTCTGCGCCGCAAAGACGTTCTGTTCATGACACCCTATGGTAAGCCACTGCTTCCGGGTTAGCGGACGCTCCGCCACCCGCCACCGCGCAGACCCGGAGGTATTTCTATATTATGAATGGCGTATTCAACCCCACAACAATGTACACGCGACCGAAGAGTGGCTGCAACTATTTCTGTTCAAAAAGCGTAATCCCCCCTCCGAAACGTATCAATCGGGCCTTCAATTGGGGGCGGCGCTCTTTGTAAGGACCGGGGGGCACTCCCCTTTCCGCTGGGCGGGAATGCTCACATTTTAATGCGTTTAGCGCCCTTGGCCGCGTGGATCCGGAACACCGACGAGGGGATGGAGCGGTTGACCTTGACAGAGCTGTAGCGGGCAATCGAGTAATCGCCCCCCGCTTCGAAGAATTTCTGCTGGACGGGCAGCCAGGACTCCTCGCTCACCCAGAGATGAACCTTCGCGAGCTGGGCAGCGACGCTTTCTTTGCTTGGAGTCAACTCCAGGAGGACCGTTGCTTCGCCTGCGAGTTGTTCCTCCTCCAGGTACTTCATTTTGTACCTTTTTTCCAATTCTTTGGTGTTTGTTCCGAACCCCAGCAGCAGAAATTGTTGCACAAGCGACGCGTGCTGGCTCAGATCGTATTCCTGAATCTGATTGATTTTGGGTAAATAAATCTCCGCCTTGTCCTTCTTGAACAGAACGACCTTAGCGTCCGGCTCTTTGAAGTCGATCAGGATTTCGGGAGACCTGGAATTGCGAAAAAACATTTTTCCCGTTTCGGTCGACTTGTCATTGACGAGGACAGTAACTTTGGTGTATTCGAGATCCGCGGATATCGTCTTCAGATGTTTCGCGCTCTCATTCATACGGGAAAGAATCTGGGAAAGCCTTAAAGGGTCTTTGTTGCGGCTTGCCCAAGAGGGGTGAACCGCCGTCGCCAATAGGCAGACGGCCAAGCCTGCGCCCATACCCATCGATTTGGCCCAACACTTTCTCATATTAAAGGGTTCCTGTGGTTAGGATTCGCCGCCACCCCGGAAAGATGCTTCATCAGCGTTGCACCTCTACAGTGTAACCCAAAATCACACCATGCATGCCAATGATGGGTTTAAGGGACTTGATGACGAAAGGAGGGTTAACGCGCTGGAGGAGCAATTGCCGTGCAGCATCAAGGGGTGAAAGCGGTCCAAGGGAATCAACCAGCCGTGCGTCCAACTGGTATACCCAAATTCGCTCGCTGTGGCTGACTTCAACAATTCCCTGGACGTGCCGCAAGTCCGTAAGCTGAAGGCGTGGGCGGTCGTGGAACCAACTGGCGGGGGAAAGAAAAATGAAGGCCAGAATCACCACCACGATAACATCATATTGCCAGCTTCCCCGCTCGTAGGACCAGAAAATCGCCCGCGTTATAATCAGTTTCAGCTTCGGCCAAAGCCCCGGTCTGGCGGGGTCTCCTTTCTGGTTGTCGGCCCGGGAAATGGTCGGTTCGTTGAACTGGCTGCTCGGCGCCATAGGCTTCGAATGGGAGCAAAATAACCGTCAATCCGATGGGAATCAATCCAAAATGATGCGTCCGTCACGCATCCGGACGATGCGGTCGGCCACCGAAGCGGCCTCAGCATCATGCGTAATCATCAGGATCGTTTGACGGAAGTCGCGGTTCAGGGATCGTATCATGTTCAGCACAATCTGAGAATTCTCGCTATCGAGATTTCCTGTCGGTTCGTCCGCCAGCAGCAGTTTGGGCTCACACACCACCGCGCGCGCGATGGCTACTCGTTGCTGCTCGCCCCCTGAAAGCGCATAAGGTTTGTGGCTCAATTTATCTCTGATTCCCAACATGTCCGCTACGGCTTCGAACCGATGGGGATTGAAGCCGTCGCCTTGAATGTGCTGGGCAATGGCAATGTTGTCACGAGCCGTCAAGGTGGGCAGCAGATTATACCTTTGGAAAACAAAGCCGATTTTGTGCCGGCGAAACTTCGTGCGCTGGGCATCTTTCATGTAGGAAAAATCGTTGCCGTCCACCAAGACTTTGCCGCTGCTCGGCGGGGTCAAGCCTCCCAGGATATGGAGCAGCGTCGATTTCCCGCAGCCGGACGGCCCCGCGACGGCAAGAAATTCACCTTCCTGGACGACCATATCGACTCCCCGCAAGGCCGCCACATCTACCTTCCCAACGCGGTAGATCTTTTTAAGGTTTTCCGTCAAGATAATCGGTTCCATGCTGCCTATTCGATGTGCGGGCTGCGTCTCACGGTCAGCCGTCGTCAAAAGAATTGAGCTCAAGATCATCCGAGGTCCCGTTATTCGTAGGCGAGCGAATCCACAGGATCAAGCCCAGCCGCCCTCATCGCGGGATAAAAGGCACCTAGTAGGGCTCCTCCCATCGCCAGCAAACCAGCCCACAACGCCCAGTGTAAAGTCAGCTCAACGGTCAAGGTGGGGAAGGTTGCGATGATAAATTCCCTCGCGATCCACGTCCCCCCATATCCGGTGATAATGCCCAAAATGCTGAGCAAACCCGCCTCCCAAAGTATCAGTTGTATGATATACCCTTTACCCGCCCCCAGAGACTTTAAAATGCCAATTTCCCGCGTCCGTTCGGTGATGGTCGTGTACATCGACAGGAAAATAACCAGGAATCCGATGGCGACGGCGACCCCGATCATGGCCGTAATAAAGGCTGTCAGGGCCGGAAGATCGTTCGAGGTCATCAACGACATGTATTCTTTGATTGAATGGGTTTGATTTTGGGGAAGCAACCTATGGATGGACTCCATAACGCCATTGGTATACCCGGGATCCGTGCATTTTACATAGAAAATCGACGCTTTGTCGCGCGAGCCGGTCAGGTCCTCGGCGGTCTGGATGGGAATAAACAGCCGTGCGCCCTTGCCGTGCATCACGATGCCTGTGACGTGGAAATCGTGATTTATGAAATTCAGCGTCTGCCCCACCTTTACGTTGTTTGCCTTCGCGTACCAGTCGTCCACCAGCATGCTATAGGGTCCGGTAAAAGGCCCGCCCTGGAGATAGACAAAACCTCCACTGACACGGTTAAAGCTTGACATATCAATCCCATAGATCAGATTGATTCCTCCCTGCGTGTTGAACAGGAACAAGACCGGCGCCACGGCCAGGACGTGGGGAATTTCCTCAAGGCGGTCGGCGATCTTGACGGGCATCGGTGCTTGCGTCAGTCCGAAAAACAATGAAGCGCCCGTGGGTTGCACCATGATGTCCGCCCCAACCCCTTCAATCCGTTTGGAGTTCTCGTGCAACATGCCGTGGGTCATGCCCACCACTAGCATGACCATCCCGACTTCAATCGCCACGGCCAGCATACTGACCAGGGTCCGAATGGGCCGATGCATAATATTCTCGAAAATTACTCTGTAAACCAACAGACTTCTCCGGCTATTGGGCTCCGCCCAATTCCACCAGGGTGGCGCTGGGAGGCTTCTTCAGTTCGAATTTCTCCGGCGGGATCGGCTGGTTGAACTTTGCGCTCTCGATCGAGATCGATAGCGTATATCCATCGGCGGGCCGGTTCACAGTGATTTCGGTGGGATACTCAATCTCCTGGAAATTGTGATAGTTGGCGTACTGGACCTCCTCCAGAAGCGAACCACCAGACCCGTAAAGAACGAGTCGCGAGATTCTCATATCCGACCGATCAAACCAAACTTTTCGACTTAAATCCAGCTCGCCGGTCTTGGTCGGCTCCACAATCGTAAGAACATAGTATCGATGCGTGGACGTTTGGGCTTCCTCCACAAAAAACTTCTCCTCGGCCTGGTTGATCGCGGGAATCAGCAAGGCACTCAGGATATGCTGAGGCCGGAGGTTCTCCAAGGCATTCTTGGCTGGCCCTTGATAGGTTGTTTTGCCGACGATGAATTTGTTTTTTGGAGGAATATAGAGGCGGAACTCCTGCGCATTGGAAACCATGTCAAAGATTTCAGTCCTGACCACCGGTGCTTGCCCAATCATACGAATCATGAAGGGCTTTTTCAGCAGAATAAATCCCCGGACGTCGTGATACTCGTTGATGACGCCGGAATAAATCGAACCGGTAGCTGGTTTGAAGTCCACCGTTGCCTCGAGTGTGTCGATTCTTTCGCTCCATGCGTCAACATCCTTCACTAACTCAGCAACGGAAGCTTGCTTCGGAGGACCAGCCTGTTGAGGTGGAGAAACGCGAACCGCCCGCTTGATAGCGCAACCCCAACCTCCTGCTACCACAGCGAGAAGGGTTAACCTAGCAACAGAGCGTCCGGCTTGCCGCAGGAAATTCCTACGTGAGTTGCACAACTATTTAATCTAACAAACCGCAGTTTATCTGTCAATTTCAGTCTTTTGTTGGGATTGGAAGGGTGCATCGTATCCCCCTGCGGAGTTGAAGTGTGCAAGCGAAACGAGGGAGAGAGACGGCTTTATGAAACACCCAACTGCGCGCTGTCCCGATGCACTGCTGAAAGAAGCTGGAAGGCACTGATACGGATCGGGGGAGAAAGACCATGAGGCAGACGGGCGGGGATTCTGGCCTCTCCCCTCCTGCGCAGAGCCCGAAAACGTCTCCTGGCCACTCCCTGCAGCCCAACCCTCAGGCCCACACCCAGCCTACGAAACTCAAAACCCGCTTCTCGAAATCCTGGTTAGGAAACCGGGCTAGACACCCCTGCTGATGCTTGCAAAATATAGTGACAACCGCCGCTACAAAAAAGCTGTCACTATATTTTGCACCTTTCAATAAGTCTGTTGAGCTAAGCAGGTCTGGGAGGCAGAATTCGCATGAGGGGAATCAACCCTTCAATTGCAGCAGGCGCACCCCTTCTGCAGGTAACAGAATTTTTTCTCCTCCTGTCGTCAGCCGTTGTACGTTGAGGGCAGTCATCTTGTTCCGATCGACAAGAAAGGCAGAGCGCACGGAAGCAAGAGGGTTTTTGATCACCAGCGGATCGATTTTGCAGACGGGCTCGCGAGCTTCCGGGCGGAGGTTGGCCAACAGGACGTAAGCCTCACCCGTGCGGCTATAGAGGGCAGAAAGATAGTCACTGCCACTAAGCCTTATCGCCCGATTTCGCCAGTCTTCAAACTGGTACCGATCCAGGCTTCCCAAGGGCTTAAGGATCTTGAATAATTCGGCCGCCTCGTAGCTGGTCGGCCACGGGGCTGTACCGGTCATGAGTGCCGTCAAGTGGAAAAGCCGGCGGATTCGGGGCGGCGCGTCCTTCTCGATCGTTCCGTACTCGATGTCAGCCCGCGATCGCGCACCCGCAAAATTCCACTCCAAGGGAAGCTGGTCAGGCTTGGGCATTCCGTCCAATAGCTTCCCGTACCCCCATTCCATGCCCACGACGAAGTCTGCAAAGTTCTCCGAGGCGAACATAGGCACCATGGTGTTATGCAGGGTAACCAGCCCGTCCGGCCCGACGCGCTCGCGGGTCCATTCTATCAATTCCAGGAACTCATCGATGTCCCAATGCCCCGTGGGGGAAAAGGCGTAGGTCGCCAGCCCCTTGGCGCCGGAGACTCCATTGGAGGCCTTTCCGACGTGCAATGGATTATTGCAATAAAGGGCCATGTTCCAATCGTAATAGATGCCGTCAAAGGGTTGGTGCTTCAGGACGGTGTCAACGTATGATTTGAAATAGCGGAGCCATCCGGACTTCAGGCACATCAGCGGGCCGTAGAAAGGGTCCGGTGTGAGATTCCCCTGGTCGTCCGACTTTCTGCCCCATTCTTCTCCGTGCTCCTTACAGGCTGTGGTGTCTTGATTCACCTCGTGATTGGAAAAATACGGCATCGTCTTAATGTTGTATTTGTGGCAAGTCTCAATGACGTGCTCCATTTTCTTCATCTGATCCGGGGGATAAGGCGGGTAGGTCCCATCCCGCCAGTACAGGCCATCTCCGTTACTGTCGCCGTCGTTGTGCAGCGTCATCGTTATGATGCCATCTTCGGCATTCCGCCGAATCTCATCGTCAGAAACCCACTGCCCCCGGTTCGGACCGTACGATCTTTCGAGCCATCGCTGATGAGCATGTCCTTCCAGAATTGGCATTCCGAGGTAGTAATCGAACGAATACCCGCCCTTCAGGCTCACAAAACCTCCGCGGGCCAGATCCGATCTGGTCGGCAGGCTTAGTGGACGGATTGAAACTCCAACACCGAGCGGTTTGGTGCTCGGACTTATCGTCGCGTTGCCGGTGCCCGGTTGACCCGTCATCTGGTAATCCCACTGCGACAAATTGTCGGAAACGAACCACTCAATCCCTTCGATTCCGGGATTGGCAAGAACAACGTAACGGGGAACATATCGGGTCTCGAAAGCGGTGTCGAAGTACCGGCCAGGCCTGATTTCACCCCACAGGACCTTTTCAATTATAAATGGACTGACCCCGGAGTCCTCAAAGACGTTACCCCGATGGCCGTAGTGCGTAAGGCTGGGGTGGAACATCGCCGAGAGCGCTGTGATCTCGGCGGTGTGAACAGCCCGCTCGGGGAAAATAAATTCCTTGTGGATTTTGATATACCCCCATCGATAAACGTAAGTGGTCCTTGTTCTCACGCCGATGTCCTGGCCTGAGGACGTTCGGAGCGCAGCCTCGATATTCAGGGTGTGCCATTTCCCCGATTTCGCCACAGACACCGAAGGGGATGAATCGTGCAAGTCGCTGAATACTTCCGGACGACGGAATTGCTGTGACCCGGGAATGGTGCGCGGAGCTTTTTCCGCTGCGAGTTTAATGGATGCCGCCATGGGTTGAACCAGCAAATTGGACGCCTGGCCATGCGTGTAGCTGATGCGAGCAATGGCGCCGCCCTGCTTGAGGTTATGCAGGACAGAATAATAAGGGGTCGAAAGCGTCAAGCGACCCGCCGCATCATCTCTCTGAACCGAGTATTCCTGCGGCCACGTCCCTTTTGGCTTCCGCGCCGATTCACTTGAGGCATGCGAAGGAATGGGGTTTCCGTCTGCACGCTCAGGAACCGGCGCTAATCCAATTCCACCCATTGCAGCAAGTCCCACACTGGTTTTCGTAGTTGCTTTGAGAAATTCCCTGCGACTGATTTCGGCTTCTTTAGACACAGATTCCCTCCCGAACAAACTCCGAATATTTCGAACACACAGTCTACACCTTTGACGCAAACGGGACACACCAACGTCATTGAGCGTTGCTTTGTGAAGGTCCGCCGCCGTACCCGACCCATGATTGGCTTCGCGGGAGTGGACCGGATCATCGACGCCCTCTTCAATGGATAGAACGAAAGACACGAATGGCGGGGGAAGGCCCAGCCTTGGGAGAAAGCAGGCAGGCGATTTCGGTCCCCAGAAAACCTTCTTGAACCACCTGAATGGCTGGCAGGCGAAGCTCATCGGCGGATGGACACTTGCGGGAATCGAAATCCTGCACTCAGGCTTTCCGTTTACCCCGGAACTGAGCTTTAACCCCTCGAACAACGGCGACACGCGAAATCCCGTGCGGCCTTCGTGGAATGCCGCTTTTCATGGCAAGCTGATTCTGGGCAGTCCCAACCGGTATTTCAACCCGAATGCGTTTGAGGTGCCGCCCAACGGAACTTATGGGAACGTCAGCCGGGATGTGCTGACAGGTCCCGGAAATAGCGAGCTTGACTTATCTTTGCTCAAGAAGACCGAGCTTGCCGAAGGATTGAACCTTCAGTTTCGGGCTGAATTTTCCAATGTTTTCAACCACCCCAACTTTAATACTCCCAACCTGATCGTTTTCACCTCCTCGGCGGGCATTCCCTCGATCGCTGCGGGAGTTATCACCAGCACCTCGGCGTCTTCGAGACAGATTCAGTTTGGGTTGAAGCTTATCTGGTAGAGGGAAATGCCGGCGGTTAGATTTCTTCCTGAGGCGCCGAAGGAATGGGTGGAGAGGGGCCGTTAGGCCATATTCAAGGCAACCTGATACGCGTCGAGGTACTGCTTCATAATTTTGTCCACAGTGAAGTCCGCGGCACGCGTCTTTGCGCGCCTGGCCAGTTCAGCTTTCAGGTCAGGTTGTGTGATGATGTCTGCGATCTTTTGGGCCAGGGCGGAGGAGTCGAGGGGATTTCCGTAATAGACGGCGGCCTCCCCGGCGACCTCTTCTGTGGCAGGAATTCTCGAAGCCACGATTGGAAGCCCGAAATTCATGGCCTCCACCAGCGGAATTCCGAATCCCTCATAGCGCGATGGATACACGAACATCTCAGCGAGTTGGTAGAGAACGGCCAGCTCTTCATCGCCGAGAAAGCCCGTCATAAGGCAGCGGTTTCGGCAGGTTTGGCGTTCCATGGCGGCCTGGATCTCTGAGAATCCGTAACCGGGCCTGCCGACCATAACCAATTGCAGATCGTATGTGTCCGCTATCTTGGCAAACGCTTCAACCAGGGTCGGCACATTCTTGCGATGCTCCAGCGTCCCGACAAAAAGCAGAAAGGGCTTGCGTAAGCCCAATCTCTTGCGGAGTTGCTGGAACAGTTCCTCTTGCTTTTGAGCCGGAACTTCAGGGAGATGAGGATCCATATTCCAGGCGGTCCGAACTCTTTCTTCGTCCAGGCCGAAATGCTCGATGACCTCATTCTTGATTGAGTCGGAGGGGCAGAGGATAAGATCGGATACCTTGACGGCCCGCGTGATCGCCGTCCGGACGTATCGGGCATAGAGAGGAGGAAGTGCGCCGGGCAATTTCCATGCCGTTAGATCGTGAATCGTCACCACATACTTGGCTTGGGATTTCCGGGCTCGCGGGACCAGATGATTTGTAAAATGGACGATATCGGGCCCGAGCTTTGCCAGACGGTTTTGGAATCCCGTTTCCAGCCACGCCGTGTAAAGGATGCGGCGGACGCTGACCGGGCGAATCTTCGCAATGACCCTCTGCGCTACAGGACTCAGAAGCACCACGCCTTCCTGCCTTTCCAGCTCGCTCGCAAGGCTTTGAGTGTATCTGCCGATCCCTGTTCCTTTCTCAATCGAGAAACCGTCCTCGAGCAGAACTTTCATCTTTTTCTCTCGCTCAATTGCAGGCAAGGCCGGGGGCAAATCATGGTCGAGTTTCGGAAATGCTCGTAGGGCGGTAAGCTCGCCGAGACCTATGCTTGACGAAAAAAATCGATGGTCTTAGCCAGTCCCTCTTCCAAGCTTACTTGAGGTTCCCATCCGAGCAGCCTCCGGGCGCGGGAGATGTCCGGGTGGCGCACCTTCGGGTCGTCCGTGGGCAAAGGAAGAAATTCAATCTGGCTGCGACTTCCTGTCATCTCCAACACCAGCCGCGCAATCTCAATGACTTTCATTTCTCTCGGGTTTCCCATATTAACAGGCTGATGAATTTCCTCGCCGGGATCAGAAGACTCGCTCGAACCGGCGTCGCGCAGCAACAAGCGGGTAATCCCTTCGATGGTGTCACTGACGTAGCAGAAGCTTCGGGTCTGGCTGCCGTCTCCATAGATCGTGAGGCTTTTCCCGCTGAGGGCTTGCGTAATGAAATTGGAAATCACCCGGCCGTCATTGGCACGCATCCAGGGGCCATAGGTATTAAAAATTCTCACCACCCGGACATCGAGCGCGTGCTGCCGATGGTAAGCCATTGCCAGCGCCTCCGCGAAGCGCTTCGCCTCGTCGTAGACGCCCCGGGGCCCGATAGGATTCACGTTGCCCCAGTAACTCTCTGGTTGCGGATTTACCAGCGGGTCGCCATAGACCTCCGAGGTGCTCGCCAGCAATAGGCGAGCGCCTTTCGCCTTGGCGAGCCCGAGCGCGTTGTGGGTTCCCAGGGCGCCCACCTTGAGGGTTTGAATGGGAAATAGCAGATAGTCCGGAGGGCTGGCAGGCGAAGCGAGATGAACGACGGCATCGATCGGCCCTTCAATATGAATCGGTTGGGTCACGTCCTGGGCTGTGAATTGGAAGTTCGGATTTTTCTCGAGGTCTTCGATGTTCTGGCGGCGGCCGGTGAGGAGGTTATCAAGGCAGAGCACCTCATGTCCGAGCGAAAGCATTTTTGCCGAAAGATGTCTCCCCAGGAAACCCGCCCCTCCTGTAATGACGACTCGCATGATCACCCCACGGGTCCGATCCTCAGCTTGGCGATCGGGCTCGAATTACCGGATTGTATTCTAGCGTTGCGCACGGAAGAAAGTGAAACATCGCGGCTGCCGTTCTCCTGAGCGCGCGAACGATCTACTCTGCGTCACCCTCGGCAGCCCGGCACTGGAATTACAGGACCGGCCAGACTGCTTCAGCTGACATTACCAGATCCTTTTTTCTGCCAACCCTCACAAGCCGTATCTTCCATGTTGGCTGTAACACCGGTTATCTTTATCGCCCCGGAAGTGTTTATTTCCCGTGATCGGCGTTCCCGCTCAGCGCTCCGCCGGCGTTCCCCCATGCTTTCCCGGGCCAACGGGCTCAGCGTTCCGGCAGCGGCCATTTGCGGCGCGACCAGCCAACAGGTGAGGGGTTCGAGGATTGGAACGGCTATCCGCGAGCGGTCAGTTTCCTACGCCCCGTCGGAAGCATCGTGCTCGTCAGGCTCATCGCTGCCATAGCCGCCGTACCCGTGTCCGTACTGCTGATAGTAGCCGTGTTTATACCCGTAACCTTGGCGATGTACGTTGACGTCATTCAAGGCTACACCAAGGATTCGAGCCCCGGCGCCGTAGAGCAGCGACCGGGCGCGGCGGACAATTTCATACGGCGTATCATAGGCCCGGGTGACCAGAACCACGGCGTCGGTAATCGTTGCGAGGATCCGGCTATCGGCAACGCTCAGTAACGGCGGAGAGTCGACAAGAACGTATTCAAATTCCGTACAGAGCTTCCGCAGGATCTCGGCCGTCAGGGGCGAGGAGAGAATCTCGGCGGGATTGGGGGGAATGGGGCCACAGGGAATAACGTACAGGTTCGTGACATCGGTCACCGGCAAAATGGCATCGGCAAGGTCGACTCGACCGGTCAGGCACTGTACGAATCCTGGGCTATTCTTCACCCCGGTTGCGCGATGGCAGGCGGGCCGCCGCATATCACAATCCACAATAACCACTTTGCTGCCCAGGCTGGCCAGGGTCGCTCCCAAGTTAACCGTCGTGGTGGTTTTGCCCTCTCCAGGGAGGGCGCTGGTCACCAGGAGCAACTTGGGAACGGGATTCGCCGACAGCAAGATGGAAGTCCGCAAGGAGCGGAAGGCTTCGAGCGAGGCGGGACTCTTTTGAATGGCGAGAGATCCTGCACCGTTGCCATCCGCCTCTAAGGTGGCGAGCTTCCGGTCGGCGGACTTTTCGGAGCCATTCAGATGGAAGGACGGTAGAACCCCGAGCGAGGGCAACCTCAAAAGCGATTCCACTTCGTCAGGAGTTTTCAGGGTGTTGTCCAGATACTCCTGGAAAAACGCCAACCCCACGCCAAGTCCCATTCCCAAGATGAATCCGAGCGCCAGGTTGAGCAATACGCGCGGCTTCGCGGGAGTTTTCGCCACTTCGGAAGGGTCCACAACCCTGATGTTGCTGGCCTTGAGTCCTGCCGAAACCTGAGCTTCCTTCATGCGCTGCAAGACACCGTCGTAAAGCGAACGGTTGGTATCCACCTCGCGCTTCAAGATATTGTACTGGATCGATTTTTGACCCACGACGTTGACCAGCTTCTCTTGCTGATCCAAAAGTGTGCGAAGGTATTGTTCCCGGGCGCGCGTGGCCTGGTACTCCTGGGTGATGTTTTGGGACAGGCTCAGTTTCTGGCGGTTGAGGACGATCTGAATTGAGTCAATTTGCTTCTTAAGGGCTTTGGCTTTCGGATAGGCCGGCTTTACCGTCGCCGTCAATTCCGTGTATTGGCTTTGCAACTCGGCAAGGGTTTCCTGAAGCTTTTGGATCAAGGAATTGTCAAGGAACCCGGGCAGATCCTGTACCCTTCCCGCCTGGACCAGGCTGTAAAGGGACTCCTTCTGAGTCCGATCCGCCTGGGCCCTGGTGTACTCCTGCTGAAGTTGTTCCATGCGTGCGCTCGCCATACTTTGAGACTGTGCGTTGACGGCGTTCTGGACGAAAAGGATGGAATTTTTTTCTGCGTACGCCTGCAGCGCATCTTCCGACGTCTGCAGTTTTGATTTGAGTTCCACCAAGCGGCCGGAAAGCCATTCGGAAGCTTTCAGGGCTTCATCCCACTTCACTTGGAGGTTCTGGTCAATATAGTCATTGGCGAGCTGGTTGGCTATGCGTGAAGCCAATTCGGGGTTGTTGGAAAGAAACGATACCTTGACCAGGTTGCTCCGCTCAACAGGTTCAACACCTGTGGCATCCATAAAATGAGTGACGCTGTTGCGAAAGGCTTCCGAAGATGAGTCCGGCGGGCTCGGGTCTGAAGGTGAAGGAATCTTTTTGGGAATGCTCGTCACCAAGCCGAGGTACTTGTGGCCTTCATAGAATTCCGGGTACTGATAAAGGCGGAGATCCCGCACCACACGTTCGGCGAGCGACCGGCTCTTCAAAATCTTATATTGTGTTTCCCGGTAGCTTGCGATGTCCCAGGAAGGCCCTGTTTGGGCGATCTGCTGGAAACTCAGGACCTGAGGTTCCTCCGGATTGATTTCGATTAAAACCCTTCCGGCATAGACCCGTTTTTCCTTGAAAGTGCCGAGGGCCACGGTTGTGAAGACAATCAATAAACACGTCAGAACAATCCAGCGGCGTTTCAGAATGATGTGCCAGTAGTCGAGCACGCGAAGGGACTCCTCCGGGGAGACATCCAGGACCTCCTCTTCGCGGAGCGATTGAACACTCACGCGCCCCAGGCTTCGCGCCCGACTGACCGGCGTTATTTCCCTCTCATCCATGGTACTCCTTAGCAGATTCTCGATCAGCCCGGATTCGTCATCTGAAAAGCCGCGAGCATTCTGGAAACGCCCGATTCATGACGCCAGGTTCAGCCTTACTTCTGACCCCAGACTTCCCGCCGCGTGTGCCGTCCAAGCGATCTGTCCTTCCTATCCCGAACCGCTTTACGGGGAACAATACCAGCCGCTCGATGCCCGGTCCTGGCTTCGCTCCATCTAAGGGGTTTTCATGGGAACACGCAAGGGATGAGCCATTCCGGAGGCCTTGCCCGCGGCGGCAGCGCAACATACCCTCTCGGCTGCAAATATTTATCCCCTGCCCACATCTGGGTGTTCCTATTCCGCAATCGGACGGAAAGCACCCCGGGCTAACTCTGACACCGCGGGAAGAAGTCCCGGTCCCCGTCTCCTCGCAGTCGCTCGTTGTCAGCTTCCATGCGCCTTACGCACCAGCGCCGGGATCATTAGAAGCCTCTAATCTCCCTTGAGCCTAACAGAGGATTTTAGGTCTTGTCAATCTGTGTACTAGGTTGAAATTACGCCTTTTACAACGCTGCTTGGCGCTTTTAGGAATGTGAGCTCCTCAAATGCAAAGAGAAGCGGAAGATGGTGCGGGTGGGCGTGCCATCTTGTGCCCCTCTTCATTTTTATCGGCCCACTTCCGCCTTGCCGCCCCGCGGGCTCATTTGCCGCGCGGCATCTCAGCTTATGTGAACATTCTCCGCTGGGCCAACAGGAAGGTGCTGGCATGTGTTAAACTCCGGGCCAACAAGATTCTGGCTGTTGCAGAAATTCACTCCGATCCGATGGGCGGGAATTTCATAGCGGCTCCAATGCCATAGTGACGCCATAGCCCAATGCGGCTCCAATTGAACTCCTGTGGTTTTAGTGTTAGAATCCGCGTTTTCTTAAGAAGCCAGCGCCTAAAGTGATGGACCGACTTTAGCTTATAACCGAAGAGCCTAAAGACTGCCCTACACAATTTCCGCAAACTCATCAAAGGTGCGCGCATGGACAAAAGAAGATGGAATTTATTCATGGTTACCTCAGGTGCAGCGATCATGCTTGCCGGGGCAGTTTTATGGGGGCAGGAACCTGTGACCCTGAAGCGGACTCAAAACACCATCGTTATCCAGATTGCCGGCAGGCCTTTCACCACCTATTACTTTGGCCCTCAATCTCCCAAACCGTACCTTCACCCGCTGCGGAGCGCTCAGGGGACCATCGTCACGCGAGGGTGGCCGATGGTTAAAAACATCCCCGGAGAGTCCCACGATCATCCGCACCAGCGCGCCATGTTTTTTGCTCACGGGGACATCAATGGGATCGACTTTTGGGGTGAACAGGCTCTCAGCAAGAAGGCGGAGACGGCCCGGGGAGTTTACTACTCGAGCGAAAACCTGGCCAAGGGTCGCACGGTTTTCCGGCGGCTGGAAGAAGACCGCGGCGGGCCGCACTCCGGCGCAATCCGGGCGGTCTTCGACCTTGTGGGTCCGGGCTCGAAGGTGATCGGAGAAGAGACGCAGGCCTACACCTTTCACGGCAACAAGACGGCGCGCATCATCGACTGCGAGTTTATTCTTCTTGCCAATCACGGGCCTCTCAAGCTCGGTGACACCAAGGAAGGGACCTTTGCGATTCGGGTTGTGCACGCGCTTAATTCGCCTCCGGCCCACATGGTGAACTCGAATGGCGCGGCGGGCGAAGAGGACATTTGGGGCAAGAAAGCGGATTGGGTGGATTACTACGGCGAGGTAAACGGTGAAGAATTGGGAATCGCGATTTTCGATAACCCCCATAACCTTCGCCACCCGACCACCTGGCATGCGCGGGGTTACGGATTGTTTGCGGTCAACCCTTTCGGGCTGCACGATTTCTACCACAACCCCAAGATCGACGGCAGCTACACGATTCCTGCGGGCGAGAGCCTTGCGTTCCGCTACCGAGTCTTGATTCACCACGGTGACTACAAGCAAGCCCGAGTGGCTCGATCGTATCAGCGTTACGCAGCGGGAGAGTGAGCGCCGCCCCAAAGTGTTGGAGCGGCTTGAGCCAGACGAAAGGACGCTGGGCGGGTTGGCGCCATCGGCGAAACGGCCAGCAGCCGGCTGCCCCTTGGGATTTAAAAGGAGGACTTCATGGAACGTCATATCAAAGCCAAAGCGAATGGGAAATACCAGCAAATTATTGCGCCCGGAACCATGCGGTTTCTGGACTTTGGACGCTTGCAACTGAAGAACGGGGAAAAACACTCCGCGACGACGGGCGAGCGCGAATACGTGTTGGACATCTTTTCCGGCACCGCTTCGATTTCCGTCGAGAGCGTGCGCGGGCGCAAGCAGGTATTTCCGCGCGCGGGCACTCGGGACGACGTTTTTTCCGGGCCGCCGGTGATGGTCTACATTCCTCCGCAATCGAGCTATGAAATTACGGCCGCTTCCGAAGCGCTTGACGTCGGCATTTTCTCGTCTCCCGCAAAGACGCTCAACCACCCGCGGCTGTTGGAAGGCTCGGACGTCGCCAAAGTGGAAGCGGGCCGCGACAACTGGCGGCGCATCGTCTATTCCGCGCTCGCCGAGAATGTCCCCGCTGATCGCCTTCTGGCGGGGGAAACGCTGAACCCTCCCGGCAACTGGTCGAGTTATCCTCCCCATAAGCATGACCGCAGCAATCCTCCCCAGGAAGCCGTGCTTGAGGAGGTCTACTTTTTCCGCGTTAAACCTTCACAGGGCTACGGATTCATTTGGACCTACACGGCGCCGGACGATCCTGAGAGTTTTTCAACGGTCTTCGTGGTCGAAGACGGTGACACGGTGCTGTTGCCAAAAGGCTACCATCCGGTCGTTGCTGCTCCCGGCTACGAGCTGCACTACACCTGGGTTTTGGCCGGTGAGGAACGCCGCTACGGGGCGTGGTATGACGATCCGCGCCATGTCTGGGTCAAAAAACAGTGACTGCCCGGAACGGCGAATAAACCTCAAGCTGTTGTTTCGCGATGGCTCCACCCCGTTGTGCTTGCTGAGTTGTGGGACAACGGAATCGAGATCCCTATGTCCCAACTGACTTCGCCAAAGCCTCACCCGACGATTCCTCACCTCCGCTGGTGGATTTGTGGCCTCCTCCTTTTCGGATCGACGGTCAACTACATTGACCGTGGAACCATCGCCATTCTGGCGCCCCACCTCCAGGCGATCTTCCACATCACCGAGAGCGATTACGGATGGATTATTTCCGCCTTCATGTGGGCCTATGCGATCTTCATGCTGATCTCCGGCGGCATCATTGACTGGCTGGGAACGCGAGTGGGCTATGGCCTCGCGATGGGCTGGTGGTCGCTGGCCGCGATGGGTCATGCGCTGGCGCGGGGCGTCTTGTCGTTCGGCGTGATGCGCTTCCTGCTGGGCGCCGGAGAGGCGGGCAACTTCCCGGCTTCGATCAAAGCCGTGGCGGAATGGTTTCCCAAGCGCGAGCGGGCGCTGGCCACCGGCATCTTCAATTCCGGAACCAACATCGGCACCGTCATCTCCTACCCGATCGTGGGCGCGATCCTGCTGCACTGGGGCTGGAAAGCGGCTTTCGTCATCACGGGCCTGTTGGGCTTTGTGTGCCTGGTGGTGTGGCTGGCGCTTTACCGGCTGCCCAGGTTTCACTCCTGGCTTTCGCAGGCCGAGCTCGAGCTCATTGAGAGCCGCGAGCAGGATGAGATCGACGAGCCAGCCTCCAAAATCAGCTGGAAGAAGCTGCTGGGCTATCGCGAGGCGTGGGGCTTCACCCTCGCCAAGTTTATGACGGACCCCATCTGGTGGTTTTACATCTTCTGGCTGCCCAAGTACCTGGTGCAAGCGCGGGGCTTCAGCATCCAGCAGCTCGAATGGTTCGGCACCATTCCGTTCCTGGCCGCCATCATCGGCAGCGTGGGCGGCGGATGGCTCTCGGGCTACCTGATGCGGCGCGGCTGGAGTGTGAACGCCGCGCGCAAGACGGCGATGGCCGTCTGCGCCTTCTCGATGCCCGCCGGCATTGCCGCGGTGCTTGCCGGAAACGTCTGGATCGCGCTGGCGCTGATTTCCGTATCGACCTCCGCGCACCAGGGCTGGTCGGCCAACGTCTTCACGCTGGCTTCGGACATTTTCCCCAAGCGCGACGTCGCCTCCGTGGTGGGCCTGGGCGGAGCCGCCGGAGCGGTGGGCGGCATGATCATCGCGCCACTCGCGGGCTACGTCCTGCAGTTCACGCATTCCTACGTTCCGCTGTTCATCATTTGCGGCACCATGCATCCCATCGCGCTCGGCGTGGTGCAACTGGTCATCCCCAAGATCAAACCCATCACCCAATCCGCCCGGCACTGAGCCCGCATCGCGGTTGATCCTTGCTTTCGGACTGTAGCGGCGCTCTATGAGCGCCGGCCTTTGTGGCCTGCGCTCCAACCTCATCCCGGCCCTCTCCCGCCGCGCGAGGGGATGGTGGTGATGCTCCGCTCGCGGCACGGTGGGAGCCGTACCCTGGCGCTCTTGTGCGACGCTGGACTTGTTCGTGTTCCTGATTGATGCCCGGGCGCGGGCTTCGGCAGGGGAGGGATAAGCTTCCGGCAGAGGTTTCGGTTCGTTTTATAGGCTTCAACGTGTTTTCAATAACTTGGCTAGCTTCGTTTCAGGTTCGTTTTGGCTGCTTTTCCAACAGCCGTCTTTTGTTATCAACAACTTCCTAGCTTCGTTTTTGAAAAAAAGAATTCTTTTTATGTTTTTGGCCGGTCAAGGTAGCCTGCTATATTTTTCAATGACTTAGATAACGTTTCGTAGTCCATCAAGACTATTTTTCTCATGTCGGCCCGTTACAGGAACGGGTAGCCGCGACGGTGTTTTATCCGTCGCGGGCTTTTGGAACCGTTTTCGGAGGAACCCGCGACACAAAAAACAGTGTCGCGGCTACCACATCTCACTCCCAGGCGCCCGCCGCAGATTGTCAATATCCTCACCAGCGCACTTGATGGGCGGTGTCCTCACCGCTCGCTCAACCTGATAGACTAGCACAGTAGCCGATAATTGTCAAGTCATTTCTCCGGGCTGTCTCCGGGCGCAGCGGAAGGCTCCGGGGTGTAGTGGCAGTTCCAGCGAGACGAAGCCCGCAGCCTTCAAGAACCAGGCTCCGCTGCCGGCGAAACAGTCTACAATGTGGTAGGATGGAGGCGTGGAGTTGTTTACTTATCCGATCACCGTGGAACGCGAGGGCAGGACCTACTACGCTTACAGCGAGGACTTCCCGGGCGTGTACGGCATTGGCAAGACCATCGAGGAAGCCAAGACGAGCATCCTCGAAGCGATGCGGATTTACATCCGCGAATGCCGCACCCGGCACAAGCCCGTGCCCCGCGCCCGGACGGTCTACAGCGAAACTGTTTCGATTGCCGTGTAGTCTGGACACAAGCGCATTATCCGCCTTTCTTACCCGTTCAAAAAGTCCTCTTCAATAAAGCCCGCGTCCTTGAGAATCTTCAGAAAGAGTCCGCGCGGAAGGTCGCCCTTGTGAACCGGAATCACACGCTGGCCGTCATCCTGAGGAACCGCAGTCGCCGCACACGTCATTCTGAGGCCGGTTTTTGGCCGAAGAATCTGCTTTTCCGTACCAGCCCTCGCTCAGGTCGGCCCACGTTGCATTGTTTGACTCGATCAGCGCGATCTTCTTCGACCGCCGCCAGCCCTTGATCTGCTTTTCCCGCTGAATGGCGTCGCGGATGCGTTCCCAGGTTTCGAAATAGACGAGCCGTTCGATGCGGTAGCGGTCGGAAAAACCAGGGGCGAGGTGACGTTTGTGCTCCGCCACGCGGCGCTCAAGGTTGTTCGTGACGCCAGTGTAGAGTGTGCGCGAGCGGCTCGCCATGATGTAAACGTATGAGGTTTTCACGCGGAGAGTGTAGCATGCGTGCCTCGCCGGGCGCGCTGAAAAGCATGAACCTCCCCGCGTCATGCCGAACCCCGCACCGTCATTCCGAGTCCCGATGGGGTTCATTGGGACGAGGAATCTGCCTTTCCGTACCAGTCGCTTATTCTGAAAAAACGAACAAAGCAGATTCCTCGCTGCGCTCGGGATGACGTCGCGCGAGCGGGCAGCGCAGACCTCGCGCGCTCCGAAGTCTGCGGCTTTTCCAAGGGATTCACCGAAAACCCGCAGAGTTTCAAAAACCGGAAACTCTGCGCCACCCTGTCTTATGCCCGAAGCGACATCCTTTTGCAATTTTTCCGTGAGAAAAGCGGGCTAGTTCCAATACTGTTTACTTAAGTGCTTCTTGGCGGACGTGCTGAGCTTTCAAGCGCCCGTCATTCTGAGCGAAGCGAAGAACCTGCTTTCCCACAATGATTTACAAGCAGATGCTTCGCTGCGCTCAGCATGACATCCGGATTGGCAGCACTTAAAGCGCACAATACCCCAAAGTGAACAGTGTTGGGGCTAGTTCAGTGGCGCACGCCCTTTCCGCACCCAGTCCGCGTACCTTGTGCCGCGCGCGAGGTGTTTGGACAGGTGCAGTGAGCAACGGCCGTGCCAATACGCTTCAGCAAGGTCCTTGGCCTTGTCGCTGGTGAACCCATATCCTTCAAGAAGCTGCCTAATGTCGCTATGGTTCCACCCTTTTCGGAATTGATGCGCGGATACTATGAAGCGATAGAAACGCTCCCAGTCCAAGGGATGCAACGAATTTTTGTTCGCCTGAGCCGCAAATACCTTCAGTGCGGCCTCGGCCGGTCCGTAAAGTTGATCGCCTCCCGTGCCCTTAGACGTATGTTCCGCGGTCGGTAGGCCCTTTGTCGCCGCTGTTGTTGCCTCCGGCTTCCGGCTCATTTAAATAGTTCCTCCTGCTCATGCCGGGTTTTGCGTTCCGCTTTGGCGAAAGTTTCGACTCGGTGCTCGGGGAACAGAATTTTCTTCCCGGCCAGAAGCTCGGCAATGGTGAGGATTTGGAGGCGCGGGTAGCGGCCGGGAAAATCCTTGGGTTCGTAGAAGCCAGCGGCAGCGGCTTCGATGAGCATCGGCTTGGTTGGCTCGCGCATGGTGATGAGAGCGCCGATGGCTGCTTTGTCCCGCGCCAGCACGCCCTTCAAGTCGCGGACGTGGTTCACACCCGCGTAGCCGCTCTTCACCTGCACGATCACCTGCTTGGCCTTGCCGCTCTTGTCGTCAAAGAAGTTGATGTAGCCGTCGATGCCGCTGTCCGCGCCTTTCTTGTGGTCCCTGGCGGGCCGGGCGTTTACCAGGTCCACGGCCCACCACTCGAACTGGTGCGGGCTAATTTCCTTCAGCTTTTCGGCGCTGGCGAGGTCTGCCGGAGCGCCAACAATCTCATAAGGACTGAGGTCGTCCGGATGGTGGTCCCGCAAGCGCCGCTGGACAAGGTTGATGGCGAGATAGGTGACGTCAATGCCAATCCATCGCCGTCGCAGCCTTTCCGCGACGGCAATAGCCGTGCCGCATCCACAAAACGGGTCGAGAACAATGTCGCCTTCGTTGCTGCTGGCTTTGATGATGCGCTCCAATAGCGTTTCGGGCTTCTGTGTGGGGTAGCCAAGCTTCTCTGCGGATTGCGCGGAGATAGGCGGTATGTCCGTGACGACGGATTGGATGTCGAGCCCCAGCATGTCCTACAAGTACCTCCTGAACCGCGGTACGCCCCCGCCTTTTCCTGGCCAAGGGACCCGCCCGGCCTTGTCGAGGGTGTCCAGCTACGTGCCACGCTGCCGACCCGACGCGAATTTCTCCCAACCGGGGTACAGCGCGACTGCCGTGCAGGTGCATCGCTCTGTGTTCTCTCGCGAGGCCGAGGGATCGTGGGGAAACATCATCCGTTCTCCCCCCACGTCGAAGGTTCCATTGATGGGGGCACGGAGGCCGTCCAAGTCGCGGTGAGCCTCGATCGGGCAATTCGCGTCGGCCCACCACTCCTTTTCCATGCCTGAGATGCTCGATGAGTTCCATCTCGCCTGGCTCGCAAGAGCAGACCTCGCCAAGGTTTCGTTGCGGAAAATGTTCTCCGCCAGCGCCCCGGCGTTCTCGACGCCATCGCGTTCGAGCGCATCTCTGACCGTCATAATTGTCTCGTGAACCTGAATTCCTCCCAGCGCGCTGAGGCGGAGAGCTTCCTTGATCTTTAGCGTTGCCCCTTCGCTGAGACGCAGCGGAAGCTGGGGCTCGAGATGCCAAGCAGCAATGAGCGTCTGCTCGCTTATTCCCAACATGCCAGCGCTTCCCGGTAGGGGCTCAGGAATACCACTGTCAATTGCCAGTTGCGCGTCGATCCTTCTAATGGCCTGTTCCGTGGCTGCCAAAAGGTGGCCGAGGTTCCAGCGGCTGTAGTTGCTCAGATGTTCCGCGCTGAGGCGTAGCTGGATTCTCTCCCGCGAATCCATAAGCCACGCGTGGATCCCCCGGAGTGTCTGCGAGTCGGGATGGCCAGCCAAATAAACTATCCGGCGCACATCTTGGGCAGTGATTCTGTTCCCCATGTTCACACCCCGCTAAAACCGTTAGCTGGCGCGGGCCGCCCTTGACGATTTCCTCGTAAACGTGCTGCGATTCCAGGCCCCACTGCCAGGTATCTTCAAACGCCGTGATCTGGGCGGCGGATTCTTCTCCGCTCTTTTCCTTGAAGAGCACGTTGTAGGTGGCGCTGGAATTGAAAGGCGGGTCGAGGTAGATCAGGTCCACGCTTTCCGTGGCCACGTGCTCTTTCAAGATTCCGAGGTTGTCGCCGAAGTAGAGCTTGTTTTCCATTTGCGCAGAAGCATAACACAAGCGGCCAGCGGCTGGCGCAGCGTTTCGCGACTGACCCCTCACCCGGCCGCTAGCGCGGCCGCCCTCTCCCCTGGGCGAGGGTAGGAATCAACGGAGGATGGCCGCTCGAGCGCTCACCCTCTCCCCGGGGGCGAGGGCTAAAAGATTGAGTGGCGGGCGCTGAGTATCTCCCCGAGGGCGAGGGTAGGAATTTAAAATGTAGTTGACCCCGCCACGGAAATCCGGCGATCAGGCGGCCAGTAGTGCCCGTCGATCTCCGCTACGGGTGGCGGCGTAAAGCCGCCTCTACCTCTCCCGTTTTTGGAAACGTGCCCTTTCGCTCGCAAAAAACGTGTGCGGGGTAACGCTTTCAGGGCATGGGGTGCTGGGCCTGGTTGGCGTGCGGGACCAGTTTCTGATAGACGGCGTTCGGCACGCGGGAATTCCAATGGCCGGCGGTTTTGGCGAACCCGACCAGGCCGAGGAAAACGAGAGCGATTCCAGCGGCCATCGTCCAGGCGGGTATCCCGCTTCTCTTCCTTTTTGATTGCAGCATCGATTCCAGTTTTGGGGGCAATGACATGGCGAGCGCGCCCTCGACGGGACAGACGGCGACGCACTCGAGGCAACCCGTGCATTCCGCGGAGCGGACGCTCCCCAGCCGGTCCACGGGCAGCCACGCGGGGCAAGCCTTGGCGCACTTCTCGCAGTCGATGCACGCCTGGGCGTTGCGCCGGATGCGGAGCGGGCTCGGGAGCGAGACGAGTCCGAGCAGCGCTCCGTAAGGGCAGAGATAGCGGCACCAGAAGTTCTGCACCAACATCGAAGCCACCACGAGCACGCCAATCACCGCAAGCCCCGTGATTCCCAGGAAGCGGAAAAAGTTGAGCATCTTGACCTCGGCGATCAGCCCGTAGGGAGTGCGCATAAAGCTCGCAATGGCTTCCGCCGACATGCCGGCCACCGCCCAGAGGAAGAATCCCAGCAGCAGATATTTGAGCCCGCGCAAAGGAATATCCACCCAGGCGGGGAGTTGGAAGTTGCGCCTGAGGATTTTACGGCCCGCGCGCCAGAGATACTCGGAGAGCGTTCCCACCGGGCAGAGCCAACTGCAAAACGCCTTGCGAAACAGAAAGGCAATGGAAAGGAACGCCAGCAGCAGAAACATGGCCGCCGGATGAATGGCTGGAACCTCGCCGGTTCCCAGCCAGTATTTGAGGTTCATCAGCCCGGCAATGGGCAGCCAGCCTTCCACCCCGGCGGGCCGCGCGAGGGAGAGCGCGGAATTGCCCATTTCAAATTGGCGGACCCAAAGGTAGAACTCGCTGCCCAGCCAGACGTTCATCAGCAGGAATACGATTTGGAAACTCAGGCGGAGCTGCTGCGAGCGGTCGCGTGCGCGGCGGCGCAGGAATTTTTTCTTCGGCTTGCTCTTCGAAGCCGGCGGCGGGGCGGGCTCAATCGAAACCAGCGGCGCCGTCGTTGTGCTGCCGGAGTGGATCTGGATTCCCATAGCGCGTCCGTAAGAGAAAAGACTAGAGGACGCGCCAGCCGCGGAGTATGACTTCTGTCACAGCAGGACGGACGTTGTAGGAGCCGTGTCCTTACAGCCCCGCTCTTCTCTGAAGGGAAACGTAGCGCAAGGCTCGTTTTCCTGCCTTGCGGCATTGGAAGCCGCCTTCCATTCCGAGGACTCTGGAAATCTCGCAGGCTGTCAAATAAGACGCTCCAGCCTCTTGCGGGTCTCCGGATGGCGATGCCCAATCTTTGAAGGAAGCTATCGTTTTCGGGTATAGAATGGGATGCCTCAAGCGCTCAGTGGGAATGTCGGCGGCTCAGGTTTTTTGGGAACCCGTGGCGCGGAGAGTGAAGGCGCCGCGCCGAAAACTCGCCGGGCCTGAGCTGATCTCATGATGCGAGGCATGCTATGAAACCCGGTTGTTGGATCTACTTGACCCTCATCGCTCTCGTAGTCGGTTCGGGATTTCCCCAGGCAACCAACGCGCGCGAACCAGAAAGACTGGGTATCTATTTCGCGAAAAAAAGCTATGCGCCCAAGCCTCTGCCGTCTTTCGAGGAGCTTCGCAACCAGTTGCCCTCTCCGATTGACGATGACAACCCGCTGTGGGTGAAAGCTTACTGGAAAGCTTGGGAACTCGCATTCAAGAATTTTCACCAACCTGCGCCCGGGAGCGGATTTGTTTCCCAGTTTATCGATGCCGCCTTCAATCAAAACATCTTCCTCTGGGACAGTTCTTTCATGACCATGTTTTGCAATTATGCCTACCCGCTGGCGCCCGGCATTTCCACTCTTGACAACTTCTATGCGAAGCAACATGAGGATGGCGAGATCAGCCGGGAAATTGTTCGGGCCACCGGAGTCGATTTCAAACCGTGGATGAACAGCGAAGACAGGCCCCTTTTCAGCCGCTGGGGATGGCCGTCTTACAAGGACAAACCCGATACCGATCGGGATGACCCGGTGACCTACAAGCGGCGGAAGATTCCCACTCCGAATCCCGTCCTCACCCTGGATGCGCTGGATCATCCCATCCTGGCCTGGGCGGAATTGCAGCATTACCAGATCACCGGTGACCGCCATCGTTTGCAGGAAGTATGGGAACCGCTCGTCCATTACTATCAGGCCTTGCACAAATATCTTCGGCAAGGGAACGGCTTGTACGTAACGGATTGGGCAAGCATGGATAACTCCCCCCGCAACATGTATCTGAAAGGGGGCGGGACCGGCATTGACATCTCCTCGGAAATGGTCTTGTTCGCGCGCGAGCTCTCCGAGATGGGGAAAGCCCTCGGCAAGGAGAAAGAAGCCAAGGCCTATTCCAAGGACGCCGATAAGTTGGCCCGGCGCATCAATCGGCGCATGTGGAACAAGAAAAAGAAGTTTTACTTTGACCTGCAGCTTAACGGGAAGCGCGCTCCCATCATGACGATCGCGGCCTACTGGACGCTCCTGGCGAAGGTAGCCCCCCCGAAGCGTGCTGCCGCGCTCGCGGCCGAGTTAGAGAACCCCGAGACTTTTGGCAGACGCAATCTTGTCCCAACGTTGGCCGCCAACCAACCGGGCTTCGACCCGGAAGGTGGTTACTGGCGAGGCTCCGTATGGGTGCCGACGGATACCATGGTGATTCAGGGACTTGAAAACTACGGCTATCACGACTTGGCGCGGAAGATTGCTCTCAACCACCTGAACCTTGTGGCCAAGGTTTTCCAGAAGACGGGCACGATCTGGGAAAACTATGCGCCGGACGCGATCCAGCATGGCCAACCCGCCAAAGGAGACTTCGTAGGCTGGAGTGGACTTGGCCCTATTGCCTATCTCCTTGAATATGGCATTGGTCTCAAGCCGGATGCTCCGCACAATGAGCTGGTCTGGCAACTCGAGCCCGGCGGCCGCCGCGGCTGCGAGCATTACCGCTTTGCCGGTCATGTCGTCACCTTGATCGCCAGCCCGGAAGCAGGCAATCCCGATCATATCCGAATCGCTGTTACCTCAGACGGCGCTTTTCATTTGCGCGTCCAGTTCAAGGGAAACGAGCAGACCTTCGACGTCGTAAGCGGAAGCCAGGAGTTTCAGATTTCTGGCGGATCGGCTCCCGAGGAGACTTCCGCTCCGCGGCCCTGAGGGGACGTGGCAAGCCAGGATATCTCACCAAGAAAATTGAAAAGACCGTCCCTCCATGCCCTAGGCATTTTGGCCTGAACCCCATGTGCCAAAGCAAGGCACAGCAGCAGCCCACGATTAATCCAAGACGAATTGGCTAGCCGCTCGAAGACGGCCCAGGGAATTGCCGACAACTAATATGAGCGATCGCTGTACGAAAGGACATGGAGACACAACCGAGAGGTTCCTCAGCGGACCTGCGGCAGGGAACCAGGATCACGGCGGCCTCCCGAAAAAGTTTTTATAGCTGTAACTACAATTATTTGTTTGCGTCTAAGAGGATGTGTAGTGGTAATATCGCCACTACGAGGAGAGGCCCGGCATGGCCTTCATACGGAAACGCGGCGAGTGTTACTACCTGGTGCACAACGTGCGGAAAGACGGCCGCGTGCGCCAGTTGCACTTGGCGCGCCTCGGCCGGCGTCCTCGCATTAGCGATGATGTGATTCGGGGAGTTGCTTCCCGGCATCCCTTTGTGGAAGTGGATTGGAAGGGGCTGCGGGAAAAGGCCTCCCGGGAATTGATTCGGCCTTTCGAAAACGACTCGCGATATTTGCACGAGCTGCTCGCTAGCATTCGCAACCTCCACTTGGATATTGGCGACCTACACCTTCCGGTTCTCGCGATGACGCAAGATCGAGAGCTGGTAAGGCAATTGGCTTCCAGCCTGAAGCTGCTGCGTTCGACACTTGATGTGAAGCTCGATCAATTGCGGCGCGGGAAAGCCCAGGCTTATTCCGCATGAGTCAAGGAGGGAAACGGCATGAGCGGATTCCAAACGGTGCTTGATCCAACGCTCCACAGCCCGGAGGTGAGAGAGTTTGAGCGGGAGCTGGGGCGGCGCGTGGTGGGCCAAGGAAGAGCCCTACGGCGCCTGGCGCGGATTTACCAGGTGTACAAGGCAGGACTGGCCGTCGAGGGGCGTCCATTGGCCAACCTGCTGTTTTTGGGCCCCACCGGCTCCGGCAAGACGCGGCTGGTGGAAGCCGCCGGGGAAGTGTTGTTCGGCGACGCGCGTGCCATTCTCAAAATCGACTGCGCGGAGTTTCAGCACAGCCATGAAATCGCCAAGCTGATCGGCTCGCCGCCCGGCTACCTGGGCCACCGCGAGACGCAGCCGCTGATCACGCAGGAAGCTTTGGAGGAGCATTACACGGAGACCCTGAAGCTCTCCTTCGTGCTTTTCGACGAAATCGAAAAAGCTTCCGACGCGCTGTGGCACCTGTTGCTGGGAATCCTAGACAAAGCCACCCTGACGCTCGGCGACAACCGGCGGGTGGATTTTTCCCGCGCCATCATCTTTCTCACCTCCAATCTCGGCTCGCAGGAGGTTGCCAAGCTGATGAAAGGCGGGATGGGATTCTCCTCGGGATCGAGCGCGGATGAGGATGATCTCGACCACAAAATCTATCGGGTGGCGACGGAGGCGGCGCGGAGGAAATTCTCGCCCGAGTTCATGAACCGCATCGACAAAGTCATCGTCTTCCGGTCCCTGCGGCGCGAGCACCTGGAAAAGATCCTGGATATCGAGCTGGCCAGGGTCCAGGAGCGGATCATCAGCGCCGCGCCGGGCAGCCAGTTTGTGTTCAAATGCATGGCTCCGGCCCGCGAACTGCTGCTGCACGAGGGCACCGATCCGAATTTTGGAGCGCGCCACCTGAAGCGGGCCATCGAACGCCACTTGGTCTTTCCGCTGTCGAACCTGCTGGCGACCAAACAGATTCGCCTGGGAGACTTCATCAGCGTCGATGCGAACCAGGAAAGTTCAAAACTGACCTTCGTGCGGGAAGAGCAGGGGGCCCTGGTGGGAGTGGCGGCAGCTCCGTCCAAGCAGACGGCGTTGATGCCGGTTTCAACGGAGCGGGCGGCCGTGCGGGCTCTTGCCGTGCGAATCTCCGGCGATTGAGACTTTGCCCAATAAAGACTGCGCCGCGCCGTCCTGGCGTCATTCCGAGCCCGTTCGCCCTCCGCTTGCGAGCGGCCCTGCGCGGGGGAAAGCAGATTCCTCGCTTCGCTCGGAATGACAGTGAAGCGCTCAGGATGACAGGCGCTGCGCTCAGCACGACGGATTGCCTTTTGCGGCGGGCGCGGCGAGAAAGCGTCAGAAGTCGATGAGGCTTTTGGGCGGGAGCGCCGCGCGAATTGCGTTGAGGATGGCAAAAAGATCGATCACTTCCTGGGTGATGGCGCCGGCGACGGGAGGCAGGTAGCCGGTGGCGGCAAACAACATGCCCACGATGCTCAGGGCCATTCCGCCGACCGCGCTCTGGAGCGCGATGGAGCGCATCCGCATGGCGATGTGGAAGAACTCGTCCACCTTTTCGAGAGAAGTGTCCATAATCACGGCGCCCGCCGATTCCGAGGTGATATCGCTGTTATGCCCGAAAGCGACCCCGATCGACGCTGTCATGAGAGCGGGAGCGTCATTGATGCCGTCGCCCAGGAAAAGCGTTTTTGCCTTCCGGGTGGCTTCGCGAACCAGCACAACCTTTTCTTCAGGGCTTTGAGAAGCGTAGACCTCCTTCACTCCCACGAGATCGGCCAGATACCTCACCTCGCTTTCCCGGTCGCCTGAAACCAGCATCAGGCGGTCAAAGGCGTGCTTGCGGCCCAGGTGCTCCACAAACGATTTGCTTTCCCGGCGCGGCGCATCATGGAAGACGTAGGTGGCGGCGTAGGCGCCGTCGATCGAGATCTCGCACGAGAGTCCCGCTGTGACCGGCGGCAGGAGGGATTCCGGCGTGCCGAATTCCTTGCGCAGCGTGGCGCGGTTGGTAATCCGGATCGATCTCGCGAGGACGATACCGTGAAGGCCGCGGCCGGGGGCTTCGCTGATTTCAGCGGCATCGATAAGAGGCAGCTTTTGCTCGCGCCCCGCATTCAGGATGGCCCGGGCCAGCGGGTGCTTTGAATATTGCTCGAGGCTGGCCACCAGCTTGAGCACTTCGGCGGCGTCGAAGCCGGGCGCAACGAGCTGCCGGGTCAGTTGCGGAAGGCCGTAGGTGAGCGTGCCGGTCTTATCAAAGATGATGGTGCGGCAGGTGTCCAATTGCTCGAGCACCGAAGGATTTTTGACCACGATGCCTCGGCGGGCTGAAAGCGAGATGGCGCCGATAATGCTGACCGGAATGGCGATCAGAAGAGGACAGGGAGTGGCGATCACCAGCACGGCCAGGAAGCGGACGGCTTCGCCGCTCGCGAACCAGGCCACAAGCGCCACGGCCACGGCGATGGGCGTGTAATAAGCTCCCAGTTGATCTCCCAGGCGGCGGAGGCGCGGGCGGTTCTCCTGGGCGGTTTGCATCACCCGCATGATGCGGGCATAACGCGAGTCCACGGGCAATTTTTCAGCTTTGATGGTAAGCGCCGCCTCGCCGTTGATCGCGCCCGATAAGACTTGCGCGCCGGGCGTCTTGGAGATCTCAAACGGCTCGCCGGTCAAGTAGGACTCATCCATGATGCCGTGGCCTTCAATGACCACGCCATCCACGGGACAGATTTCATGGGGATAGACAACCAGCGCATCTCCAATGCCGATGGCGCCGAGCTTGACGTCTGAAATTGCTCCGTTCTGCTTGCGGTGCGCGACGCTGGGCATGCGTTTGGCCAGCGCCGCCAGCACCGATGAGGCGCTCCGAAGCGCGTAGGCTTCCAGAACGTTGCCTCCCGAAAGCATCAGAACCACCAGAGTTCCGGCGAGGTATTCCCCTAAAATCACTGAGACCACAATCGAAAGGCCCGCGAGCAGATCGGAGCCAAATTCCCTTCGAAGCGCTTTCACCGCCAGGCCGTAGACGAGTGGCGCGCCCCCCAGAAACAAGGCGGCAAAAAGCGGGACGTCGTAGGTCAATGGCGAGGACTTCAGAAGAAATCGAAATACCAGATGAAGCGCAATACCCGCGATTGCGACACCCGCAATGGCATTCTCTTTTGAAAGGTACTTCCCTAGCGGCGAAGAAGACTTTTGCGAGTTCGCGTTTTCCACGTTGTCCTCGCTATGCATCCTAGGGCATCGTTCCGGCTTTTTCAATTCTTCTCGCCAAAAATGGCCAGTTTGGCTCCATTTGAGTCTCCGCCGGGCACGAGCGGGCGGCCGCCGGGCGTTGTGCGGCCTCCGGCCGCGAGAATCTCCGGCGATAGAGCTCTTCCGGGAGCGAGCGCCGCGCGAATCGCATTGAGATGAGGAAAGCACTATCTGGTGGCTTCAAAGGGCGATGGATTTTGAAAACTTCAAGCAAGAATTTGTGATAAGATTTGCCGCTCATGGCGCTTGAGGCGATTCCAAGGAGAATTCGCGAGAAGTATCACATCGACGAACGCGGGCACGCATCTGCCATCCTTGCTGGTGACTTTCCCAGTGAGTTCGCCGACATCATAGACTGCCTGGACGCATTCGTATTGAGGAAGAGCCACATCCTTACGCCAGGAGGCGGAAGGTCTCCCATTTCGTCGGCACTCGATGGGTTCCTTCATGAACGCGGATGGCACGAGAAGTCCTTCGATATCAAGATCACTATTGATGGCAATCCAGTCCCGATTCCAACGCACAAAATCGACAATTTCAAGAACGAGGTGGGCTTGGAAGTTGAGTGGAACAACAAGACAGAGTTCTATGATCGGGATCTGAATAATTTTCGGTTGCTGAAAGAGCTTCGAGTTTTGGCAGTGGGCGTGATGATCACGCGGATGAGCGAGCTACAAAATCTCTTCAATCAACTCGGTAAAGGAGCTTCCTACGGCGCTTCTACTACCCACTGGGACAAGCTCATACCAAAGGTAGACGGAGGAGGTGCTGGCGGTTGCCCTCTGCTTCTAGTCGGGATGGGGATGCAGTGCTACGATCTCCGTTCGTAGCCCATGCATAAGCCTTGTAAGACGGCGGTTCGTAGCTGTCCACTTCATCCCCCCATTGCGTCCAGCCGGGAACTCGATGTCGGCTGAAAAGCTCACAGTAAGGGCCGGGGCTACATTGCTGGATGATCTCGTAGAGTTGGTCAGGCTTCTTTGAGTGTTCCTGCTTCCGGGTGACGATCACATTAACTTGGCTTCTCCCAGGTGCGAGCGTGCGGATCTTGCCCCTGATACCAAACAGAACTAACTCTGTTACGTTGCGAAAGTAAAACCCGACTCCGCGACCGTCTGGACCCCCATCCTTGCGGACTTTGTACCAAACGATATTGGTTTTGTAGGTGAAGCCCCACGCCTTCATGATTCCAAGCGCCTCAGCCACGAGCGCGTTAGGACACCACAGGTATAAGTGGCTTTTTTCGGCGGCAATCTTCTCCACTGGCAGGGCGGCAATCTCGTCAAATGACATGGTAGGGTAGCGATGCAGGCGCTTGTGCTCGGGGGCCATCTTACCAGTGCGGTTGGCGAATCGCCAAGGCGGGTCAATCAGGATGGTTCCATATTTGCCGTTAATGGCTTCCAGAAGGTCCTGCACTTTTGAATCTCCTAGGGCTGTGGTAATCCCTTAATCGAATCAGAGAATATTCCAACGAGTTCGGTACGTCAAGAGAAAACGCAAGCTATTGGGTTTAATCGACATGGCCAACACAATATCTAGGGATTTAGGACGTTTAGTTCAATGCTGTGCGGCATCCTTCCCTGCCCCTTGTAGGCGGAGAACGCTTTTGGGGTCATTAGGACAATTGAATCGTAGCCCTTGGATAGCGCAACCCGTTTCATCCGGGCATCAAGCTCAAACTGAAATTCCATTGAACCCGGATTTCCTGGCTCGGGATGTTCAATCGGCTTGCCAAGAAGCACACTCTCTATAGTTGCCTCATGTCCAACTAGAGGGTTTGAGATTGTCACGTGTTCAGGTTCATCAAGCGGTCTTCCCCAAAACTCAGCATCACGGAAACTTGAAGATAGGAACTTTCCCCGCTTGGAGTAGGCAAGCGCGTCTGCCGGAGGAACATGCCACCAATCCTTTTTATTGATGTGCGAGATCATCTTCCGGACAAACTCTTTCTTCGCTTGATCCATCAACAACCCCCAGAATCAGTATCGGCATAAAATGCGATCGGCAGAAAGGGAAAATCTCAAGAGGGTCTTTCAAGTGATTCTGGGACACTGCCCTACCGAAAGGAGGCTTTTCATGATGAACAGGGTAGCGTAGAATAGCATAGAAGGATTATGGCTGCGGGTTCGGGCGACCGGGTAAGTCAGGTTGCGAAGAAAGAGAGTGGCTCCGGAGCAGGATCTCTTAGGCGAAGACGACGATGTTTGAAGCGCTCCAAGACAAATTCCAGCAAGCGTTCAAAACCCTGCGAGGCCGGGGAACGCTGACCCCGGAGGCTATCGACGAGACGCTGCGCGACGTGAGGATGGCGCTGCTCGAAGCTGACGTCAATTTTAACGTGGTGAAGGCCCTGGTGGAAAGGGTGCGCGTGCGGGCGCTGGGCGGGGAAATCGGCGCCGCCTTCACGCCGGCCCAGGAAGTGGTGCGCATCGTTCGGGACGAGCTGGTTGAGATTCTGGGCCACGACGCTTCACTGCTGACGTTTTCAAAGGATTATCCCAGCGTCTTGCTCATCGTGGGTCTGCAAGGTTCCGGGAAGACGACCAGTTCCGGGAAGCTGGCGCTGTGGCTGGCGAAGCGAAAAAAACGTCCGATGCTGGTCTCGACCGACGTTTACAGGCCGGCGGCGCGGGAACAACTGGCCATCATCGCCAAAGAGGTTGGAATCCCCTGCTTTCCGGGCGAGGGAATTGATTTGCCGGTGGAACTGGCGCTGGCAGCACGAAGAGACGCCGCGGACCGCGGCCACGATGTTCTGATCGTCGATACGGCGGGGCGGCTGCATATCGACGAAGCCTTGATGGAAGAGGTTACGGAGCTTCGCACGCGCCTGCGTCCCAGCGAAGTGCTGCTGGTGACGGACGCGATGGTGGGCCAGGATGCCGTAAGAAGCGCGCAGGAATTCCATGAGCGCCTGGGAACCAGCGGCGTGATTTTGACCAAGCTGGACGGAGACGCGCGGGGTGGCGCGGCTTTGAGCATCCGTCACGTGACCGGGCAGCCGATCAAGTTTATCGGCGTGGGAGAAAAATACGATGCCTTGGAAGTCTTCTATCCAGACCGCATCGTTTCGCGTATCCTGGGTATGGGCGATCTTCTCTCCCTGATCGAGAAGGCCGAGGAGACCCTCGACAAGAAGAAAGCCCTGGAAGTGCATCGCAAGCTTCAGACGGACACGTTTTCTCTGGCTGATTTCCGCGATCAGTTGCGCCAGATGCGAGCGCTCGGGCCGCTCGACCAGATGATGGGGATGCTGCCTAAAGTGGGGATGTTCCGGGACGCGGGCAAAGTTCATGTGGACGAAAAGGAACTGGTGCGGATCGAGGCGATTATCAACTCGATGACGGAGAAAGAGCGCCAGCGGCATGAAATCATCAATGGCAAGCGCCGGAAACGCATTGCCCGGGGGAGCGGAACCAGCGTCCAGCAGGTCAATCAGGTTTTGAAGCAGTACGTCCAAATGCGGAAGATGATGAAATCCATGAGCCGGGGCCTGCTGGGAAAGCAATTGGAGCGTTTCAAGATTCCGGTGGGCTTGGGCGGTTAAGTGATTTGGTTGTGAGGGTTCGGATTCTGGATTGTTAGGCAGGCAAAAAGGTGGTTTCCGGGATGAGTTGTCGGGCGACTACCTGAATTTTGGATTTAAGGGAGGAAGATTGTTAAGAATACGGCTGGCTCGGACAGGAGCTAGGAAAAAACCGAGTTACAGGATTGTTGTGATTGAACGTGAGCAAGCCCGCGACGGCGGGTTTGTAGAAATTGTAGGACATTATAACCCGCGGCACGAGCCGGTGGAGCTGGTGGTCAAGCACGATCGTGTGGACTATTGGCTGGGCCGCGGCGCGCAGCCCTCTGAGACGGTTCGGAGCCTCCTTAAAAACAAAACGGAGCAGGGGCAAGTCTAGGACAGGTCCCGGAGCTTGGACCCACTGCGCCGTTCGGTTAAAAGTCGCGACTTGTTGAGCACTCTTTCATCAGAGGCGAGAGTTCGAAACGCAGTACGGCAGGAGGGACCAAGTGGAGATGAAGGATCTGATTGCGGAGATAGCGAAGGCGCTCGTGGACAATCCTGAACAAGTGGTTGTACGGCCTGTGGAGGGAGAACAGATCACGGTCCTGGAGCTTAGGGTCCACCCGTCAGACCTCGGAAAGGTCATCGGCAAGCAGGGTCGAACGGCCCGCTCGATCCGGACGATTCTTGGGGCGGCGGGGATGAAGCTCAAGAAGCGTTTTACCCTGGAAATATTGGAGTAGGGGAGTCCCGGCGTTCCTCACAATCGGCATGATGAGCCACTGGGCAAGGTGAAGCCTGCGCCCTCGAGCGATGTGACGAGCGGTTTCCTGGCCATCGCTTGCATTCTGCGCCCACAGGGGCGGCGCGGGGAAGTGTTAGCCGCGATTCTTAGCGATTATCCCTCGCGCTTTGAAAAGCTTCGCCGGGCGTTTCTGGACCAACCTGCCCGGCCGCCCGTGGCCGTGGCCGTTGAAGACGCCTGGTTGCACAAGGGCAAGGTGGTGTTAAAGTTTGCCGGAGTGGATTCGATCGACGATGCCGAAACTTTGAAAGGGCGTTACGTCCTTGTTCCCGAGGAGGAAAGGATCGCTCTTTCCGCCGGGCAATTTTACCTGTCGGAACTGGAAGGTTGCCGGGTGGTTGTTCAGGAAGAGGGAAAAGAAAGAACCGTGGGTACGGTTACGGAAGTCGAGCGCACCGGCGGAGTTGATCTGCTCCATGTTTCCGATGCGTCCCGCGAGATCCTGATTCCGCTGGCGCAGTCGATCTGCAAGCGGATTGATCCTGCGGGCAAGTTGATTGTGGTGGATCCGCCCGCAGACCTGCTGGACCTGAACCAGAAGTGACCTGTTAATCCTGCGCGTGGTGGCGGAGCCGGAGGAAGCTCCGTAAGCAATGCAATTCGATGTTGTGACAATTTTCCCGGATTTTTTCCGGAGCATTCTGGACTGCGGCCTCGTGAAGCGCGCCCAGGCCGGCGGCCAACTGCAAGTCTCGTTGCACGACCTTCGCGACTTTGCGCACGACCGGCACCGAACCGTGGACGACCGCCCTTTCGGCGGCGGACCCGGCATGGTCTTTAAGCCTCTGCCCGTTTTCGAGGCCGTGGAATCGATCAAGGCCGATGAGGGGCCGGCGATTCCCGTCATCCTGCTTTCGCCGCAGGGCCGCCTGCTGCGGCAGCCCATCGTTGAGGAACTTGCCCAGCATCGCCGCGTGGTCCTGATCTCGGGGCGGTACGAGGGAGTGGACGAGCGCGTTCGAGAACATCTCGTAACCGATGAGCTCTCCATCGGCGATTACGTTTTGAGCGGCGGAGAGCTGGCGGCGGCCGTCGTGATAGAGTCCGTCGCGCGTCTGCTGCCGGGCGTTGTGGGCAATGAAGAATCCGTCGCGCAGGATTCCTTTGGGCTGCGCGGCATTTCCGGGGACGAAGCCGGGAACGGGCTGCTCGATTGCCCGCATTACACTCGCCCGGCGGACTTCCGCGGGATGCGAGTGCCGGAGGTTTTGCTTTCCGGGGATCACGAGGAAATTCGCCGCTGGCGCCGGCGGCAGGCGCTCGAAAAGACCTGGCGAAAACGACCGGAGTTGCTGGCGAATCTGGCCCTCAGCGAAGAGGATCGGCGCCTGCTGGAGGATCTCAAGCAGGCTTTTTTGCCGGTTCTCTCCCGGGAGAGCTGAGGCACGAATCCGGCAGCGGTGGCGGCGCCCTTGCCGCAAAAGATTGGATTAAATTTTTCAGGACGGAGTGTTACAACCATGACCATTTTAGAAAAAATCGAAGAGCAGCAAATGAAGAAGGACATCCCCCATTTCCATGCGGGCGATACCGTGCGGGTACACGTCAAGATCAAGGAAGGGGACAAAGAGCGGATTCAGGTTTTTGAAGGGACGGTGATGGGGCAGCACCGCGCTCAGAACCATTCCACTTTCACCGTCCGGAAAATTTCCTTCGGTCAAGGGGTCGAACGGATTTTCCCTTTACACTCTCCCATCATTGATAAAATCGAGAGAGTCCGGGCGGGAGGAGTGCGGCGCGCCAAGCTCAATTACCTGCGCGCACGCCGAGGCAAAGCCGCCCGCATCCGCGAAGCAAGCTCCGAGCGCGAAGGCTAACGAGAGGCGCGCGCACTTCGTAGCGCCGGGCTTCAGCCCGGCACTATCGATTCTTGCCCACCTGAAGGCGGGCGCTACAAAGACCGAACCGGCAAGCCAACCCATGCCCCGCATGCGCGAAGCCAAAAACCTGCGATGCTCCTGGCGGCTGGAGGAATGCGTGCTGGGCCGCGGTTTGACGCTTGTCGCGGGAACGGATGAGGCCGGGCGCGGCTGCTTGCTGGGTCCTTTATACGTCGCGGCGGTCATTCTTGATAAGACGCGGCGCATTCCGGGCATCGACGATTCCAAGAAGCTTTCCGCCCAAGCACGATCAACCCTTGCCCCGGAGATCCGCGAAAAGGCGCTGGCCTGGAAAGTCATTGCGGTGCCCGCCCGGGAAGTCGACGCGTTGAACGTTTACGAGGCGACTCGCCAGGCGATGATCCAATCCCTGCTGGCGCTTGACCCGCAGCCGGAATTTGCCCTGACCGATGCGATGCGCCTCCAAAGCCCCGGCCGAAAGCCGGGCTTTGCCCTCCCTTATTGGGCCATTATCCACGGGGATGCCCGCTCCGTGTCGATCGCGGCTGCGTCCATCCTCGCAAAAGTCGATCGCGACGCCCATCTCGAACAACTTGACCGGCAATATCCCCAGTATTGCCTGGCGCGCAATAAGGGTTATGGGACGCGCGAGCACCTTGAAGCTCTGGCGCGCTACGGTCCCTGCCCGGAACACCGGCGAACCTACCAGCCGGTAAAGGATTGCCTGGTTCCGCGTTTGCCCGCTGCTTCGGCGTAATCGATTAGCGGGTTGCTGAAAGAGGCCACCCGTCATGCTGAGCCCGTTCGCCCTCCGTTCGCGAATGGCCCTGAGCGGGGAAAAGCAGATTCCTCGCTTCGCTCGGAATGACGGCGAAGGGCTCAGCATGACGTCGCGCGAAGGGTTTTTCAGCAGCCTGTTCGAGAACCTCCAAGGCCGCTTGAGCCAAGTGTTATACTCGTTCAATCGATCTTAACTGAGGTGGACTTGCTACCTTCACTGCTCATTAAAGGCGGACGAGTTCTTTCGCCGGAAGACGGGTTGGACGGGGTGATGGACCTTCTGGTCGAGGACGGCAAGATCCAGGAAATTGCTCCGCACATCGCGGCTTCCGCCGATCAAGGCATCGAGGCGCAGGGACAGGTTGTCTCGCCGGGCTTCGTGGATGTTCACGTGCATTTGCGGGAGCCTGGAGGCGAGATTTCGGAAACGCTGGAGAGCGGCCTTCACGCCGCCGTGGCGGGCGGATTT